>Ga0075157_10000639_pt1 | contig 26172 bp, 17 predicted proteins | sample JI81BgreenDNA_FD_70967 | JGI IMG/M metagenome (GOLD analysis project Ga0075157, IMG submission 70967) | Wastewater effluent complex algal communities from Wisconsin, to seasonally profile nutrient transformation and Carbon sequestration -... | ecosystem: Engineered > WWTP > Effluent > Algae...
TTGCCATCGACGAGGCGGTGGTCGTAGCTGAGCGCCAGGTACATCATCGGGCGGATTTCCACTTTACCGTCCACAGCGATCGGGCGCTGCTGGATGGTGTGCATGCCGAGGATGCCACTTTGCGGCGGGTTGAGGATCGGAGTGCTGAGCAGGGAGCCGTAAACGCCACCGTTGGAGATGGTGAAAACGCCGCCTTGCAGGTCTTCCATGGCAATCTTGCCCTCGCGTGCCTTGGCGGCGTAGTCGAGGATGTCCTGCTCGATGCGGGCGAAGCTCTTCTGATCGCAATCACGCAACACGGGAACGATGAGGCCTTTTTCCGTGCCGATGGCGACGCCGATGTCGTAGAAATGGTTTTCGATGATGTCATTGCCATCGATCATCGCATTGATCTGCGGCACATCCTTGAGCGCCTGGGTGACGGCTTTGACGAAGAAGGACATGAAGCCCAGCTTGACGCCGTGTTTTTTGAGGAAATCGTCCTGCACGGACTTGCGCAGGTTCATCACGGCGGTCATGTCCACCTCGTTGAAGGTGGTGAGGATCGCGGCGGTTTGCTGGGCGCTCACCAGGTGATTGGCGATCTTGCGGCGCAGCATGGACATTTTCTTGCGGGTCGTGCGGCCATTGCTGACGGGAGCGCTGGGGGCCTCGACCACGGGTGCGGCGGACACGATGGGCGCGGGGGTGAAGCCGGAGGCAGCGGGTGCAGGGGCGGGTGCTGCAACGGGAGCAGGGGCCGGGGCGGCAACCGGTGCTGGGGCTGCCACAGGCGCAGGTGCGGGTGCAGGTGTTGGTTCGGCTTGGCGGGTGGAATCCGCCGCCACGGCGCCTTCGGCGATGGAGGCGATGACGGCACCGATGGAGACCTCGGTGCCTTCGGGCACGATGATGGTCAGTGTGCCATCGGCGGGAGACTCCAGCTCGGAGGAAACTTTGTCCGTTTCAAAGGTAACGAGAGTTTCGCCTTTGCGCACGGCGCTGCCGGAGGCCTTGTGCCAACGGGCGACGTTGGCGGAGGTGATGGATTCTCCGAAGGCGGGGACTTTGATATCGAGGGACATGGCAGGAATGGGTGAAAGGTTGACGATTAAACGGTGAAGGCGGCTTTGAGCAGAGCTTTGGTTTCGCGGTAGTGCATGGCCTTGGAGCCGGCGGCGGGGCTGGCGGCTTCTTCGCGGCCGGCGTAGGCCAAATCCTTGCCCACGACCTTGCGCAGGCGCGGTGCGATGTAGCTCCAGGCTCCCATGTTTTCCGGCTCCTCCTGACACCAGACGAACTGGCGGGCATTGCGGAACTCGCCGACAAACAGAGCGGCGAGCTCGTGGTGGAAGGGATAGAGCTGCTCGACGCGGATGAGCGCGGTATCGGTGATGTTGTGCTCCTTGCGGTAGGCATCCAGATCGTAAAACACCTTGCCGGAGCAGAAAACGATGCGCTGGATGGCCGCGGGAGTCTGGTGTGCGATGGCATCGGGCAGAATTTCCTGGAAGCAGGTGCCGGGCAGGAAGTCCTGGATGCCGGAAACGGCCTCGGCGCGGGTGAGCAGGCTCTTTGGCGTCATCAAAATGAGCGGCTTGCGGAACTCACGGCGTTTTTGGCGACGCAGCGCGTGGAAATACTGGGCCGGGGTGGTGAAATTGCCGACGATCATGTTATCGTCCGCGCAGAGTTGCAAGAAGCGTTCCAAGCGGGCACTGGAGTGCTCGGGGCCCTGTCCCTCGTAGCCGTGGGGCAGCAGCAACACGATGTCAGACGGCGTTTGCCACTTCGACTCGGCCGAAGCGATGAACTGATCGATGATCACCTGCGCGCCGTTCGAGAAATCGCCGAACTGGGCTTCCCACATGGTCAGCATGTTCGGTGCGCCGAGCGAGTAGCCGTAGTCGAAGCCGAGCACGGCGAACTCCGAGAGCAGCGAGTTGTAAACGCAGAAGCGGCTCTGATTTGCGCCGAGGTTTTGCAGCGGGATGTAGCGTTCGCGGTTTTCGTAGTCGTAAAACACCGCGTGGCGCTGGCTGAAGGTGCCGCGGCGGCAGTCCTGACCGGACAAACGCACGGCATTGCCTTCAAGAAGCAGACTGCCCCAGGCGAGTGACTCGGCGAGGGCCCAATCGATGTTCTGGCCTTTTTCGATGGCCTCCTTGCGGCGCGGGATGAAACGTTTTTCCAGCGTGGGGTGAAGGTGGAAGGTTTCCGGCACGGTGGTGAGCACCTGGCCGATGTGGGTCAAGGTCTCCGCCTCGACGCCGGTGGCGACAGGGGCATGGTGGTAGGGCGCTTGCTCGATGGCAGTAGAGCCGCTGAACGCAGTGCGGTCGCCTTTTTCCTGCAGCTCGATCATGTTATGGTAGCCGGCTTCGAGTTTGTCCCAAATGGCTTTCTCGATGGCATCCGCTTCTGCCTGGGTGATGGTGCCGTTGGCGATGAGTTCTTTTTTGTAGAGGTAATTGATCGGTTCGCGGGAGGCGATGGACTTGGCGATCAGCGGCGCGGTGAAAGCAGCTTGGTCGGTCTCGTTGTGGCCTTGGCGACGGTAGCAATACATGTCGATGACGACATCGCGGCTGAATTGCTGGCGGAAATCGAGGGCAAACTGAGCGGCCCACCACAGTTCCTCAGGGCGCTCGCCATTGACGTGGAGGATGGGAGCCTCGATCATTTTCGCAATGTCGGTGGCGTAGGCGGAGGAACGGGCATCCGCGGGCATGGTGGTGAAGCCGATCTGGTTGTTGACGACCAGGTGGATCGTGCCGCCGGTGCGGTAGCCGGGAAGCTGGGAGAGGTTGATTACTTCTGCGACGGAACCTTGTCCGGCGAAGGCGGCATCGCCGTGCAGAAGGATGGGCAGCACGCGCTTGCGGTCGGTGATGTGGCCGTCATCGCCCAGCAGACGCTGGCGGGCGCGGGCCTTGCCCTCGACGACCGGATTCACGGCCTCAAGGTGGCTCGGGTTGGCGGCCAGACTGACGCGCACATTGCCGCCGGCGACTTGACGCTGGCTTTCGTAGCCGAGGTGATATTTCACATCGCCATCCCCCGCGACCAGGTCGGGCTCGTAGTTCGGGGTGAACTCATAAAGAATGGTGGTGAGCTTTTTCTGGACGAAATTCGCCAACACATTGAGACGGCCGCGGTGGGCCATGCCCATCTCGATTTCCTGAACGCCCGAGCCGGGTGCGGCTTCGAGGATGGCATTGAGCACCACCATGGAGCCCTCGCCGCCTTCGAGTGAAAAGCGTTTTTCGCCGATGAATTTTTTGCCGAGGAAAGTCTCGAAAATTTCCGCTTCCATCAGCCATTGCAGCGACTTCACGCGTTGCTCGCGCGTTTCCGGGGCGCGACGCGGGCGGTTCTCGATGCGTTCGCGCACCCAGTGGCGGATGGCGGTGTTGTGGATGTGCATGAACTCGAACCCGATCGGCCCGCAGTAGGTTTCTTCCATCACGTGGAAAAATTCACGAAGCTTCATGCGCTCGCCGCTGCGGAAAAAGGCGGAGGCCGCTTCTTTGTCCATGTCGGCTTCGGTGAAACCGAGCGCGGCAGGCGTGAGGCGCGGATTGGTCTCCGGCTTGTCGGCCAGGGGATTGATGCAGGCCTGGGTGTGGCCGAGACGACGGTAGTTTTCTACCACGCTGGTGACTTTCGCGCGGAAATCCGGCTCGCCCTGCGGTGCCAGTTGATCGCTGGTGGTGGCGGCGGCTTGGGTGCCGCGGCTGGGTGGCTGGGCCACGCCTAGCGAAAAGCCTTCGAAGAAAACCGCCCAAGTGGAGTCCACGGAATCAGGGTTGGCGCTCCAACGGGCATACATTTCGTCGAGCAAATCGGCATTCAGGCGCGCACTAATCGATGGTTTCATGATACAAAAAATCGTCTCACGCGCGCCCGGCAAATTTCACACTTGGCGTTCAGCGCGCGGGAGTTCATAGTCGCTGCGCGCTAGGACGTCAACAGCGCAAAGCGAAAAAAGATCAGATGATTGAAGTCCACCAACTCACCAAGTCCTACGCCCGCCATGAAGCGGTGCGCGGCATTTCTTTCCACGTCGAGCGCGGTGAAATCGTCGGTTTCTTAGGCCCGAATGGCGCGGGGAAAACCACCACCCTGCGCATGCTCACCGGCTACCTTCCGCCCACCTCCGGCACCGCCAGCATCGCCGGATTTGACATTTTCCGCCAATCGATCGAAGCGCGCCGCAAGATCGGCTACATGCCGGAAAACGTGCCGCTTTACGACGACATGCGCGTCCGCGAATATCTCACCTTCCGCGCCCAGCTCAAGGGCCTGGACAACCGCCGCACCCGCCAACGGGTCAGCGAGGTGCTCGACACCTGCGGGCTCGAGTCCGTGAAGAAAAAAATGATCAAAACCCTGTCGAAAGGCTACCGCCAGCGCGTCGGCCTGGCCGATGCCCTCGTTCATGACCCCGAGCTCCTCATCCTCGATGAGCCGACCAACGGCCTCGACCCCAACCAAATCCGCCAAATCCGCGAGCTCATCAAGCAGCTGGGCGAAAATCACACCATCCTTGTTTCCACCCACATCCTCCACGAGGTGGAAATCACCTGCAACCGCGTCATCATCATCGATACCGGAAAAATCCGCGCCGCCGATACCCCGGCGAATCTCGTCAACCAAATGCGCGCCGCCGGCCGCGTGACGGTGGAATTGCAGGTGGACCCGCCAGTCGCCGCCGGGGCCCTGGGTCGCCTGGATCACGTCAAAAAAGTCCGCCACGAGGAACTCGAACAAGGCTGGACCCGTTTCCACTTGCTCAGCGACTCCGGCAGCGATGTGCGCGAACCGATTGCCCAGCTCTCCGCCCAATACGGCTGGCCGCTGCGCACCGTCTATCGCGATGAACCGACGCTGGAAGACGTCTTTGTGGAAATGACGCGCAAGGACTGATCAGCGCGGCAACACCCCGCCATTGAGCGCCCACAGCGTGCCATTCAGCACTGAGGCAAAGGTCACCCACAGCAGATACGGCACCATCATCAGGCCCGCCAGCGTGTCAGCGCGGCGGAAGGCCAACACCAGCCACACGATCATCAGCCACAGGATCACAATGTCCACCATCGCCCAGTCGGCCCGCCCCAGCCCGAAAAACAGCCAGCTCCACAGTGCTTGGAAAATCAGGTGAATCAGATACACCGTCACCGCACCTCTCATGCTCACGAGCTTCCACACCCGCCACACCGCCACCGCCATCAGGCAATACAGCACCGACCACACCGGCCCGAACAACCACCCCGGCGGCGACCAGCCCGGCTTGATCATCGTGGCATACATGTCCGTCGATGAGATCGACGCCCGCGCCCCCACAAAAGCCGCGCAAAAAGTCACGAGAACGAAGCCCAACAGGGCAAACAACGAAGCGGAGCGTGAAGGAGGGGTTGGCATGGCTGTCAACAGTGTGATCCCCGCGCCGCGCAAGTCAAGGGCCTTTGTCCCTCACGAACTCCCTTGCCAATCCCGGCGAATCGTGATTCTTTCCGTGCCGCATTTATGAACGCCGCCGAGATCCGCCAGAGCTTCCTCGATTTCTTTCGCGAGAAACAACACACCATCGTGCCTTCCGCCTCGCTGCTGCCGCAGTCGCCGGGTCTGCTGTTCACCAATGCCGGGATGAACCCGTTCGTGCCTTATTTCCTCGGGGTGGAAAAAGCTCCCTACGATCCGCCTCGCGCCGCTGACACGCAGAAATGCATCCGCGCCGGGGGCAAGCACAACGACCTCGAGGATGTGGGCTACGATACCTACCACCACACGTTTTTCGAAATGCTCGGCAACTGGTCCTTCGGCAACTATTTCAAAAAAGAAGCCATCCAGTGGGCCTGGGAGCTGGTTGTCGAACGCTGGGGCCTGCCCGCCCATCGTTTGCATGCCTCCGTTTACGCGCCCAAGCCCGGCGACCCCGGTTCTTTTGACCAAGAAGCCTACGACATCTGGGCCGAGCTGTTCCGCTCGAAGGGCTGCGATCCCGCCGTGCAGATCGTTAATGGTAACGTCAAAGACAACTTCTGGATGATGGGCGAAACCGGCCCCTGCGGCCCTTGCTCCGAACTCCACGTCAACCTCACGCCCGAGGGCGATCCGAAAACGGGCCGCGAATTGGTGAACAACGACTCCGATCTCTGCATCGAGATCTGGAACCTCGTGTTCATCCAATACAACGCCGAGGCCGATGGCAGCTTCCGCGAGCTGCCGGCGAAACACATCGACACCGGCATGGGCTTCGAGCGCGCCTGCTCCATCATCCAGGGCACCAAGGGCTTCACCGACTTCTCGCAAAAGCCCAGCAACTACGCCACCGATGTCTTCACGCCCATCTTCCGCAAGCTCAAAGAACTGAGCGGTAAGACCTACGTCAACATCTACCCCGCTCTCGGCGCCGATCGCTCGGCCTTCACCGAGGAAATGAAAACGGCCATCGCCTTCCGCGTCATCGCCGATCACCTGCGCACCTTGAGTTTCTCCATCGCCGATGGCATCATGCCGGGTAACAACGGTCGTAATTATGTCTTGAGACGAATTTTACGACGCGCCGTGCGCTACGGTCGTCAGCTCGGATTCTCCGGTGACAAGCCCTTCTTCGGCGCGCTGGTGGAGACGCTGGTGAATGAAATGGGAGGCGTTTTCCCCGAACTGAAAAACCGTCAGGATGTCGTGCGTCAAACGCTCGAGCAAGAAGAGGCGAGTTTCAACCAGACGCTGGATCGGGGATTGCAGCAATTTGAGCATCACGCAGCTGCTGAAATACGACGCTTTTTTGAAGAGCCCGGTAAATCATACGCTCTAGATTTTGATACTCAGGAGGTTTTTGCTGATTACCATGCAAAGTTAGCTGCTGGCTCTAAAACGGCAGGCATTTCTGGAGACCTCGCATTCCTGCTTTACGATACCTACGGATTTCCATTGGACTTGACGGAGCTCATTTGCCAAGAACGTTCGCTCACTGTTGATGTTGAACGTTTCGAAAAACTCATGCACGAACAACAGGAACGCTCCCGCGCCGCGCAAAAATCCACCATCGTGCGCGCGCTGGATATTTCCACCGAGGCCGTGACCGAGTTTGTCGGCTTTGAGCAGGACGAATGCGAGGCCACGATTCTCGAAATCCACCCGCAGGAAGACACGCTGTTTGTCATCACCGACAAGACCGTGTTCTACGCCGAAATGGGCGGCCAATCCGGCGACACCGGCACCCTCAACGGCATCCCCGTCACCGGCGTCCAACAAATCGGCAAAGCCCGCGCCCTGATCATTCAGCAATCAGAAATCAACAATCATCAATCGTCAATTCAACCCGGCGATAAGGTCACCCTCCAGCTCGACACCGCCCGCCGTCGCCCCATCGAGGCCCACCACAGCGCCACGCACCTTCTCCACTGGGCCTTGCACGAAGTCGTCTCGAAAGACGCCGCGCAACAAGGCTCTTCCGTCGATGAAAACCGCCTGCGTTTCGACTTCAACAGCGCTGCCGTCACGTCCGAGCAACTCGCCATCATGGAAGAAAAAGTCAACGCCGCGATCAAGGCCGACGACTCCGTTTCCTGGACCGAGGTGAAACACGCCGACATCAAAGGCCGCGCCGACATCATGCAATTTTTCGGCGACAAATACGGCGACATCGTCCGCGTGGTGCAAATCGGCGGCGAATCGAACCAGCTCAACGGCTACTCGCAGGAACTCTGCGGCGGCACCCACGTGCGCAACACCGGCGCGATCGGGCTTTTCAAGATCAAATCCGAGGGTGCCATCGCCTCGGGCGTGCGACGCATCGAAGCCGTCTGCGGCGATGCCGCCTGGGCCTACCTCACCGAGTCCGTCGAAAAATGGGATCACGAGCTCAAAGCCGCTCGCGCGAAGCTCCACGCCGCCAATGAAAAACTCGCCGCCATCGGCGAAGCCGCCGTGGAGGTCAACGACTTCCCGCACATCATGGGCGCCATGCTCGTGGAGCGCGCCGACATCGCCCAGATCAACGCCACCTTCGCCCACGCCCAGCGCACGTTGGAGGAAACCCAGCAAGGGGCCATCGAGGCCGAAAAACGCCTCAAGAAAATCCAATCTGCCCAGGCCGCCAAGCTTGCCGATGAAGCGCTCGCCGAGCGCATCGACGCCGGTGGACCCATCGCCGTGTCCTTCGAGTCCGATGCCTCCTTGCTCCAGGAACTGCTCAACGGTCTGAAAAAACGCCAGTTCGCCGAGGCCGCCGCCTTGCTCGTGGACGATGGCGAAAAACTCCACCTCGCCACCTACTGCGGTGCCAACGCCAAAGCCGCTGGCAAGGCCGCGGGCGTGCTGCTCCAGCAACTCACCGCCATCGGCGGCGGCAAGGGCGGCGGCAATGCCGACATGGCACGCGGTGCCGTGGGCGATCGCTCCAAGCGCGCCGAGATCGAAACTACGATGAACCTAGTAATTTCCTGAAAGCCATGGCCGCGCTTGCTGAAATCGTCCGATTCCTCGATGCCGAATTGCGCATCGCCGAGATCCCCGACTACAGCGGCGCGGTGAATGGTCTTCAGCTCCAGAACAACGGTCGCGTCACCAAAGTCGCCGCTGCGGTCGATGCCTCCCTTCCCGTCGTGCGCAAGGCCATCGCTGCTGGAGCGGACCTGCTGGTGGTGCATCACGGCATGTTCTGGCAAGGTGCCCAACCGCTGACCGGAGCCTTTTACCAGAAAATCCACGAGGCCATGCAGGCGAACCTCGCGATCTACAGCGCCCACCTGCCGCTCGATGTCCATCCGCAGTGGGGCAACAACGCCCTGCTCGCCGAGGCCATCGGCATGACCCCCACCGGCACTTTTCTCCCCTACAAAGGCCAACCCGTGGGCATCACCGGCGACATCTACATCCACCGCGACGAACTCCGCCAGCGCCTCGAAACCGCCGTCGGCGGCCCCGTGCTGCTGTGCCCGGCCGGCCCCGAATTCGTCCGCGGCGTCGGCCTCTGCACCGGCGGCGCGGGCAGTGAAATCGCCGCCGCCCGCGGCCTCGACGCCTTCATTTCCGGCGAAGGCCCGCACTGGAGCTACCCGCTGGCCGAGGAAATGGGTCTCAATCTCTACCTCGCCGGTCACTATGCCACCGAGACCTTCGGCGTGCGTCAGGTCGGCGAAGTCCTTGCAGCGGCATTCGGCATCGAGTCGCTTTTCCTCGATCACCCCACCGGGCTGTGATTTTTTCGAGTGAATCGATTCTTGGTCATGAATATTTTTCGTCAGAAAAATTTACAAAAGTTTAAAAAAAATCTTGTCAGAGGCTGAATATCCGCGTATGCATGGTGCGTCAGCGCGGGCATAGCTTAGTGGTAAAGCGCTATCCTTCCAAGTTAGACATGCGGGTTCGATTCCCGCTGCCCGCTCCATCACTTTCCCTTGCACCCCCCAGAAACATAACAAAAACAATAACAAAACAATATGAAAACCACTCTCACCATAGCTCTGCTGGCCCTGTCCGCCGCTGGCTTTGCTCATGCGGAAAAACCTTCTGGCGCGGATTGCTTGAAGCTTCAAGCCTCGATCAAATCAGAAGTGACCGCCAATCAGAGCCTCGTTCTGCAAATTGTGGAGCGCGCCGTGCGTGAAAATCCTGCTTGCGCCTGCGAGATCGTCAAAACAGCGATCCAAGCCACCGAAGCTGATACCAAACTCGTAGCCTCCATCGTGGAGGTCGTGGGTGTGGCCGTTCCAGAACAACTTCGCCTTGCCGCACAGTGCGCTGTCGCTGTGGCACCCGACGCTTTGGAAGATGTGCAAGCTGTGTTGGCCAAGCTCGATCCCGCCACGGGAGATGGCGAAACCGTTTCCGCCAAAGGTGGCGTGGATAAGCAGCCGGTAGCGACCAGCGACTTGCCGAATCCTCTCGACTTCCCTGATACTGGTAAATCCGGATACGCCGGTTTCGGTAACAACCGTCCGGGTGACGCTGTCAGCCCGCTGTTCGGTGTTTCGCAAATCATCATTTCGCCACCTAAGAAGCCAGCCACACCGAACGAAATCAAGCCGTAAGCTTCCATCCCTTTTACGTATCCAACACTTATTCCAATGAAAAAAAAGTCAGCCTTTCTCTTCGCAAGCCTCGCTTCGATCTCGTCCCTTTCCGCTCAGGGTCTGTATTACATCGGACAAGAGACGAATGAATCCATCCCCCTTACCTGGGTGGCTGGTGCCAGCATGATCTGGGACAACAACGTGACTCCGCTCGTGACGGAGGGCAATCCAGGCTTCGAAGACGAAGTGTGGAGCATCAACCCTTACGTCCAAGCCAGCTTCACCAACGTCGATCCCCGCACGACGATCAACTTCTACGCCCGCGCAGGCGTGAACTATTATTTGGAAGACATGGAAGCGGATGGCACGGACCGCACGATCCCGAACCTCCGTTTCGGCTTCGACCTCAACCACAGCGTCAGCCCACGTCTGCGTTTCAGCAGCCGTAACTTCCTTGCCTACGAAATGGAGCCAGAGTTCGCCGTTGGTATCTCCAACGACCGCACCGTGGATCCTTACTTCTTCTATAGCTCGGACAACTCCGTCGGCTACCGCTGGACTCAGCGCGTCGGCTCCTACACCGGATTCGGTTTCACAGGTTATCTGGGCGACACAATCCTTGCGGATCGCAAATCCTGGTATCTCTACCACCAAATGCGCTATCAGCTCGACCAGCGCACCGTGCTGACCGCTCAATACCGTTACTCCGCTTGGTCGGGTGACGCAAACGACAGCACCAACCACTTCATCACCGGTGGTGTGGAATACCGTCTTTCTCAAAACTCCGTGTTCGTGGGTAGCGCCGGTGTGCAGTTCCGCAGCGTGGACAATGGCGACGACAGCAGCTCTCCTTTCCTCGAAGGCTCGCTTCGCACCCAGCTCACCAGCGCCTTCGGCGTGCGTGGCTTCGTTCGCTACAGCATGGAGGACTTCGATACCATCCAAACCAACGATGGCGTGAATTTCTTCGAATACAGCGACCAACAAGTGCTGCGTATCGGTTTGACCGGCGACTATCGCCTCACTCCCCGCTTGACAGGTTTCGGTGGTTTCGACCTCGTGCACACCATGTATGACGGCGGCAATCAGATCGATGGCACTGCCACCGACAGCGGTCGTTCGGAAGATTTGATCAATGCTTACATCGGTCTCCGCGCCAAAGTGAATGACTCCCTGAACGTGGATTGCACAATCAACTACACGGACTCCAGTTCCGACTTCGCTAACAACGACTACGATCGTCTCCGCCTCAGTGCAGGTGTGAGCTACACTTTCTAAGCGTTGCTCTTTATGACACTCGTAACGCCCTCAATCGCGAGATTGGGGGCGTTGTGCGTTGTGAGATGAGTTTGAGTCATATCTAACATTATCGTCACAATTTTTCGCGCGATGAAGGCGAATTTTTCATTGCGCCTTGCCTATTTTGCGATTACCGTTTGCATGCGCTAAATGAGCATTGTCGTTCGGGCGTCGCTCCCCTTCATTATTACCATTTTCTTCTTATGCAGTCCCAATCTTCCCAAAGCGAAGTCGCCCTCCATGCTGTCGATTACTGGCAGGTGATCAAAAATCGCTACGGTGTGATTCTCATGACCTTGTTGCTGGTCTTCATGACCGCGGCCGTCATTACCTATGTGATGCCGAAAAAGTTCCAGAGCACGGCAGTGGTCCAGGTGAAGCCATCGACCCGTGTCGGTGTGGCTTTGGGTAGCGAGAATGCCATGACCAGCGCGATGACACCGCAGTTTTTTGCCACTGAGTTCGAGGTGATCCGCGCCCAGCTCACACTTAAGCTTGTCGTGCAACGTCTGAGTCTCATGACGCGTTGGAACATGACCGAGGAAGAAGCCCTGGGAACACTACGCGGCATTGTGGATGCGCAAAACGTGCGCGGCACCGACCTGATCACCATCACTGTCAAGCACACGGGGCCGGAAGATGCTCGCGACGTGGCCAAGGAAGTGTATGAGGCCTACAAAAAGCGCCGTGAGGACAAAGAGCGTGTGATTCTGGAAGAGGGGATGAAGGAGTTGGAAAAAGCCGTGCTTGATCAATCCGACGTTGTGGAAGAAAAGCGCAAGCAGCGGGACAATCTCCTGCGTCGTGCCCCGGTCATGATCCGGGACATGATCACGGGAGCCAATGGCATTTCATCGATCCAGTCGCTGCAGTCCTCTCTCGAAAGCCAGGTGGAAAATGCCACCACCGCCCTGGCGGAAATGGACAGCATGATCAAAACGATCGACAGTCTCAGTGCGGATGAAACCATTCGCTACGCGGCGAACCTGGATGCCGCAGGGCAGGATTTGAAAACGCTGTATCCGGAATACCAGGCGCAGGAGAGAATCTTGACCGGCATGCGCACGCAAGGTCTGGGGCCGAATCATCCGACCGTTCTGTCGCAGAAAGGCACCGTTGACAGTCTCTACCAACAACTGCACGCCAGTGTGGCATCGTTCAAAGAATCCTTGAAGCTCAAGCGCGGTACCAAGGTGGCTGAGCTGGAAGGACTGGAAGAACGTCTCGCTGAGTTCAAGAAAGTGGCGGTCAACAATGTGATCGACATGACCACCATCCAAGGGGTGCAGAAGGAATTTGAAACCCAGCAGGAAATGCTCGATCGCATGCGCGAAAAGCTCTCCCAGGATCGCATCAACGCCAAGCAACCCCAGAGCATCATCGAACTGCACGAGGAGCCCTTGGTAGCCCAGTATCCGTCCAGCCCGAACGTCACTCTCAACCTCATCCTCGGTGCGGTGGTGGGCCTCATTTTCGGCATCGGCATCGCCTTCTTCCTCGAATATCTCGACACCTCGGTGAAGACGCTGGAGGACGTGGAGCGCTACTTGCAAGTGCCGGTGCTCGCCGTGATTCCGAAGGAAGTCGGCGTGCTGCACAAACAAAGCGGCATGAGCCCGGATGCGGAGGCCTATCGGATTCTGCGCACGAACATCGAGTTCAACCGCAAGAACCCCGAGGACAATGCCCTCACGGTGGTGTCCGGTGGTGCGGGTGAAGGAAAATCGACCACGCTGGTCAACCTCGCCTACATTTGCGCCCAGGGTGGCTACACCACCCTGATGATCGACGCCGACTTGCGCCGCCCGCGTTTGCACACCTTCTTTGACATCAACAACTCTGTCGGTCTTACCAACTACCTCACCACCGAGCTGATGCTGGAAGATGTGATCCTTCAAACACCGGTGGACAACCTGTATTTCATGCCCTCCGGCATCCTGCCTTCCGATGCGGCCGGTATTTTGAACTCCCGCCGCATGTCCGAGCTCATCCAGGATGTGAAGCAGCGCTTCGATCTGGTGCTGGTGGACTCTCCGCCCATCCTGGGTGTGAGCGACGCCTCCGTACTCGCCAGCGAAGTGGACCTGACCATCATCGTGGTGCAACACCGCAAGCTGCCCCGCAACATGCTGCTGCGCGTGAAGCAGTCCATCGAAAACGTCGGCGGCCGCGTGATCGGCGTGGTGTTGAACAACGTGGACGTGCGCAGCGACAGCCAGTATCAATATTACACCAGCTACTACACCTACTACGCTCCTGCGGAAGGTCAGGTGGCCCAGCCGAAAGGCGCCCCGCAGCCCAAGCGTTCCTCCGCGGCTTCGGTTTCCGCCGGTTACAACAGCACGGACGACACTCTTTATTGATCATTCAAACCACCACTACCATACCCCTATGAAACATGCTATAGCTATCCTGTTGGCCTTCCTCAGCCTGTCCTGGTTCACTCCCTGCCTGGCGCAAATCTCCGCCGGGCACGGCATTGAAATCCGTATCATGGGTGTGCCCACCGAGGAAAAAGGTCGTATCGACGGCAACTACTCCGTCTCCGGATCCGGAACTATCCGGATGCCTCTCATCGGACCGAATCACTCCAGTGCGGAAGTCAGCGTGGCAGGCATGAGCACCAATGCGGCTGCGGCCAAGTTGGAATCGCTCTACCGTGGTGCCGGCATTTACACCAATCCCACCTTCCAGATCAGCGCCACTCAGGCGGACGGCGGGCCGCGCCAGCAAATGGTCACCATCAGCGGCTTCGTGCGTGGCGCGGGTCCCAAGACCTACAGCCCCGGACTCACACTCTACCAAGCGATCGCTGCGGCCGGTGGTCCCAATGAATTCGGCAGCATGCGTCGCGTGATGCTGATGCGCGGTAAAACGAGCCGCATCTACAACATGGACAATCTCGACGATAGGGGTGTGCTGCTGCAGCCCGATGACACCATCGAGGTGCCGGAGAAGAAATGGAACGAAAGATAATCTCCACCACTTGGGCCATGAAATCGCTGTTTTCCCTTCTCGTCACCCTGCTGCTTGTCATCACCGCAGGCCTGGCGCCTGCGGATGTCATTCTCGCGGGGCGAGCGGTGGAAATCCGCATTCAGGGAGTGCCTGTGGAGGAACAAGGGCGCATCAATGGCACATACCCTGTGTCGGAAGAAGGCAAGGTCCGCATGCCCGATGTCGGTGAAGTGCAGATCAGCGGATTGAAAGCGCACGACGCGGCAGCCAAACTGGATGCCGCATACAAAAAAGCGGGTGTTTACACCAATCCCACCTTTCAGGTGATAGCCACCATGGATGGCAAAGGCCTGCGTCAGGATGTGGTGACCATGAGTGGTTTTGTCCGCAATCCGGGACAGGTCGGTTTCGTGCCGGGGCTGACCATTTTTCAAGCGATCGCTGCGGCTGGCGGCCCCACCGAATTCGGCAGCATGAAACGTGTGATCCTCATGCGCGGAAAGACCCACACCACCCACGACCTTGATGTGATCGCAAATCGCAACTTCAAGCTGGAACGGGGCGATACCATAGAAGTCCCGAACAAACCCTTGATCGGTAAATAGCCGTCTCGTCTCTTGCGCTGATGAAACAGTTCACCCTCTTCCTCTGTTTGTTGGTTAGCACGTTCGCCAGTTCAATTTCCTCTGCCCAGGAGTTGAAGGCTGGAAAAAGCATCTATGTCAGCATCATCGGTTTTCCTGCAGAGAAAAAAGCTCGGATTGATGGAGTTTATCAAGTCGCAGATGATGGCACGGTGAACATGCCTATCATCGGTAAAGTTACCGTCTCAGGTATGAAATATGTCGATGCTGCTTCCTTAATGGCAACCGCCTACTGCAAGACGCAGAATTCTTTAACTGCTAGTATCTATGTTTGCGCAGCGGAGAAAGGGGAGTTTACCGTTAATCCTATCACTGTTGTAGGTTTCGTTCATAAACCAGGTCCGAAGAACTTTGTATCTGGCATGACTTTACGGGATGCTCTTGATGCCGCTGGCGGAGCAAACGAACATGCAAACTTAAATTATGTAGTGCTGATGCGAGGGAAATCAGCAAAAATCTACAACTTTAGAAAATCAGAAAATATAAACATCCTGCTGGAACCTGGCGACTATGTCGAAGTTGCGGCGCCAACCATTATTACTCGCTAATGACGGCGCTCGCTATCCATGAATCGACTTCTTATAACTCTCGGATTTTTTGGCTTCGGCACCTTCATCAGTGCCGCTGAGCCGGACTTACCCCCCGCCGCGATCCATGCAAACATCCAGCAATTGATATCAGCCGACCGCGCCCAGCGCCTCGCTGCCCACGCGGCCCTCACTAACTGGGCGGCGAAGGAGCATGATGCCGCCAAAGCACTTTTCCTCGATCTGATGCGTACATCCCAGGAGCCGGAGATCCGTGAGCGCTGCTTGCAGCTTCTGAGACCGATTGCCGCCAGGGAATACGGCAACTTTGGTGATGGTTACATGGGCATTTCCATGGGCGAAGAAGTGCCCGTGCCGCTTCCGGGCCAGGACAAGCCGTGCTTCGGACTCATGATCACTGCCGTCACCGGCGACTCCCCGGCTGCAAAAGCGGAATTGAAGGAAGGTGACGTGATTGTCTCGATCGACAATCATCGTTGGCAACAACCGCAGGCAGTGATCGATCTCGACCACGGCCTCTCTGCGAAGATCCGTGCCGCAGGAGCCGGCAGCAAACCCCGTTTCGGCATCTGGCGCAAGAAGGAGTTGATCGAGGTCGAGGTCCATCTCAGCCGCCGTCCTTCCAATCTCGAGCAACTGCCGATGCAAATTCTCCCCAACGGAGGCATCCGCATGGACGAAAAAGAGCTCAAGCAGTTGGTGGAGGACGAAAAAAACAGCAACGCTTTTTTCACCGAATGGCTGGATCGACAGCTAGCCGCCAAGCCCGGCAAATAAAAATCAACAAAGCATCCGCGCGAATGCGCTAAGATTCGTGGACAATTTCAAGAAAAATGCCACAGTGTCCCACGTAAGTCTCTCACCGTTTTTTATCATGACCTCATCCATCATTCGCAAAGTCGTCGCCTCCGCCACGATCGCCCTCGCCTCCAGTTGCTCCCTGCTCGCGGAGCAGCCCACGGATTACAACGAGGTGGGCAAGCAGGTGGCGATCCTGTTGCAAAACAATCACTACTCCCGCGCCAAGTGGAACAAGGAGCTGAGTGTGAAGTTTCTCGAAACCTACCTGAGAGAGTTGGATCCGCGGCACATGTATTTCCTGCAATCCGACGTGACGCGTTTCGAGACGGAATACGGTGAGAAACTTCACGACATGCTGCTTCGCAAGAATTCCACAGTGGCGGCCGAGGACATCTACAAGACTTACATGACCCGCGCCAAGGAATCCTCGGCATTTGTCAATGAGGTGTTGAAGGAAAAATTTGATTTCACCAAAGACGAAACCATCGAGCGCAGTCGCAAAAATTCCCCATGGGCCAAGGACCGCAACGAGTGGCAGGGCCTGTGGCGCGCTTCCGTGAAAGATGCGGTGCTGGCGGAAACGCTGCGTCGTGAAACCATCGCCAAACTGGCCAAAGAGCAAGGCAAGGAGGATCCCACCGCCAAGGAAAAAAGCCCGGTGGAAAAGGTCCGCATGCGTTACGAAAGGCTCCTGCACAGCATCACGGAGGCGGATACCGATGACATGGCCACGTATTTCCTCGTTGCCGTTACCAAGGCCTTCGATCCCCACACGGAATACATGGGCTATCGCGAAATCGCCCGCTTCAAGGACGCGATGAAAAACCAACTCGTCGGGATCGGTGCGCAGCTCCAGGCCGAGGAGGATGGCGCCACCGTGATCAAGGGCATCGTCGTCGGCGGACCGGCTGACAAACATGGCGAGCTGAAATTGAACGACCGCATCGTCGGCGTGGACAGCCTGAACACCGGCGAAGTGGTGGACATCATGTTCATGAAGATCGACAAAGTGGTGGACCTCATCCGCGGCAAGGAAGACACCGAGGTGCGCCTGAAAGTGGAGCCTGCCGGGGGTGCTCCCGGGGAAACGAAATTCATTACCATCGTGCGAGGCAAGGTGGAAATGAAAGATGAGCAGGCCAGCGCCGAAATCATTGAGAAAAAAGATGACAAGGGAATCGTCCGCAAGCTGGGATGGATCACCCTGCCGTCCTTTTACATGGACTTCGACAACAATGAGGCGAGTTGCGCGAACGATGTCGAAAAACTCCTGCGCCGTCTGATGGAGGAGAAAATCGATGGCTTGATCATCGACCTTCGTGGCAACGGCGGTGGCTCCCTGGAGGAAGTGCGCAAGATGACCGGGTTTTTCATCAAACGCGGTCCGGTGGTGCAAGTGAAGACGGAAATGGGTCAGATCGAAGTCAAGGACTCCGAGGCGCGGCAGCCGATTTACGATGGTCCGCTGTTGGTGATGATCGACAAGACCAGCGCCTCCGCCAGTGAAATTCTCGCCGGTGCGTTGCAGGATCACAACCGCGCCGTGATCGTGGGCGGTGCTTCGAGCTTCGGCAAAGGCACCGTGCAGCAACTGATGGATGTGGGGCGTCAGATGCCTTTCTTCGCCCGCCGCGACCGCGCCGGCACGGTGAAAGTCACCCTCCAGAAATTCTATCGTCCCTCCGGCGACTCCACCCAGTTGCAAGGCGTGAAGTCGGACATCGTGCTGCCCAGCCTGTTGGATGGCATGGAAATCGGCGAGGCCTTTTTGGAGAACAAGTTGGAGTTTGATAAAATCCGCAAGGCCGGGGATTTTGAGCCGCTGGATCGCAACAACCTCTTCTTGCCCCGCTTGATGGAACTCAGCACCGCCCGCGTCAAAGAAAACAAGGACATGGTGTACACGATGGAGGACATCGCCGAGATGAAGAAGCGCATGGATGAAAACAAGGACAGCTTGAACAAAGCGGTGCGTGACAAGGAGATCGCCGATGCCGAAGCCAAGCGCCAGGCCCGCAACAAGGAGCGCCGCGAGCGTTTTGCTGAAATGGCGAAGATCGACAAGGAGACCACCAAGTTTTACAAAGTCTCGCTCACGGATGTGAACGAGAACAAGGCCATCACCACCTACGATCCATCGGTGGAGGATGAAAAATACATGCGCAAGGCCAAGGATGAGACCGCGGATCTCGATGACACTCCCAAATGGCCCAGCGGCCTGGACATGGTCAAACGCGAGAGCCTCGCCATCCTCATGGATCTCACCCAAGCCACGGAAGCAGCCAAGGCCGCAGGTGCCTTGAAAAAAACTGCGGAGCGCTGATGAGCGACGTCGCCACGCATCTCGCCGATATTCATGAAAACATCCGCGCTGCCTGCGCGCGGGTGGGCCGTGACGCTGCGGAGGTGACCTTGATCGCCGTGACCAAAACGTTTTCCGCGGAGCGCGTGCGGGAGGCTGTGGACGCAGGCCAGATCGATGTGGGCGAGAACCGCCTCCAGGAAGCGGAGTCGAAAATCCCGCTGTTGCCGGCTTCGCTGCGCTGGCACTACATCGGCCAACTCCAGCGCAACAAGGTGCGCAAAGTGCTGCCTTTGTTTGCGATGATTCACAGCATCGATTCCCTGCGTCTGGCGCAATACACCAATGAGGTGGCGCGCGAGCTCGGTTTGTTTCCCCGCGTTTTTCTGCAAGTCAACCATGCGGGGGAGGAGAGCAAGGCGGGCTTTTCGTTAGAAAGTTTGAGGGCCGAATGGGAGACATTGTTAGGACTCGACCGCTTGGAAATTGTGGGCCTGATGACCGTGCCACCGGCGGTGGAGGATCCGGAGCAATCGCGGCCGTGGTTTGCGGCCTTGCGTGAGTTGCGCGATGAGCTTTCGCGTGGCATGCCCTCCACACTTCCGTACCTCAGCATGGGCATGAGCGGGGATTACGTCGTGGCCATCGAGGAAGGAGCCACACATGTTCGTGTGGGCTCGGCCATTTTCGGCAGTCGTTGACAACAAAAATGGCAGTGACGATCGGTTCGCCACTGCCATGATATGTTTTGTTAGGCCTGGGATCGCAGGGGCATGTGCCCCGGATTGCCAAGACCTGCAGGGGGAATCAGCGATTGTCTTTTTTGCCGCCGAGGATGTTGCCACCCAGTGCGCCCACGCCTGCGCCGATCAAGGCACCTTCCTTGGTTTTGCCGCTCTGGTGACCGATGGCGGCACCAGCTGCCGCTCCGCCGAGAGCGCCGATGGCGGTGCCGCGGGTGGCGTTGGTTCCGGTGCTGCAAGAGCTGTTGATAAGGACAAAACCTGCGAGAATCATGCTCGAAATGTAGGGTAGTTTCATAATTGTTGTGTTGGTTAGATTGCCTAAAGCGAATACATTGTAAATCAAGAGCCTTGCGATGACAACACGAATTTCATGATTTGGAAAAAGATTCAGGAGCTATCCATCAAAGCCAAAGCGTGTTTCTGGAAAGCAACAATCCCGGCATTTTCATGTCTGATCCCGTGTGATTTTTTTGTGACGGTGGTGATCATTTCGTAACACGAAATTGATTTGGAACTCATCCGGAGTCCCTAGGTTGCCAGAGTCTACTCAACACAAGCAACGGCAATCATGAAATTACGAATCCAACATCACTTCGCGGTCCTCTGTCTAGCAGGGCTGCTCGCATCCAGTTCGCTGGTTCATGCGAATCTCATCATCACCGAAATCAACTCCGACGGTGCCGGGGGCGACTTTTGGGAGCTCACGAATGCGGGGGTCTCCAGCGTTGATCTCAGCGGCTGCAAATGGAACGACAGCCAGCGCTCTTTTACCGGAAGCAGCGCGGTCACCATCCCATCTGGCACGGTGATCAACGCGGGCGAATCCATCATTTTCAACGTGACGGGCGATGCGAACACGTTTCGCACGGCATGGAATCTTTCGCCGTCCGTGAAAGTGATTTCCAGTGGTCCGGGCCTGGGGCAGAATGATGCGATCACGCTCTACGATTCTGCCGGCACGGAGCTATTGTATCTTTCTTATGGTTCTAACGGGTTCACTCGCACCAATGGCAGTGGTGCCGCTGGTGGACATGCGGGATCTTCCGCGGGAGGTGCCTCCACCGTATCTATGGTATGGAATCCTGCATTTGGGACAACAACTCCGCGCTATTCTGCTGCGAGCATTACGCCACCGGGAGACGCCGACAGCCCCGGATGCTTCGCTCATTCCACCGCGTCTGCCACGATAGGATCGCCCGGCTTCAGTGGCTTCGGTGCTCCTCCGCCGTCTGTCACACTGACTGTCTCTGCGGTTCCCTCCACATTCTCGGAGAGTGTCTCTTCCCCCGCTTCCTCCGGCTCTGTCACTCGCTCGGGTAGCACAGCTGCAGAATTGGTGGTGAATCTCTCCAGCAGCGATACCACGGAAGCCACTGTGCCCGCCACGGTGACCATTCCCGCTGGCTCTGCTTCCGCATCCTTCGCTATCAGTGCCGTTGACGACAGCTTTCCGGATGGCAGCAAGGGTGTGACGCTCACCGCTTCCGCCACGGGCGCTTCTTCCGGCACCACGTCGATCACCGTCCATGACGATGGTGATGTTTATGTGCAAAAACTCATGCTCACCGAAGTATCGTCACAGCAAGCCGCTGCGGGCGTCAATGACTTCTGGGAGCTCACGAACATCAGCAGTGAAACCGTTTCCCTCGCGGGTTACAGTTGGCATGATGGCGGACGCTCGGCCAGTGCCGCGCAGGCCTACAAACTTCCGGCGGGAACGAGCATCGCCCCGGGCGAGTCGGTGATTTTCACCAACCTCACGCCCGCTGCGTTTCGCAGTTGGTGGGGCATTCCCAACAGCGTGCAGGTGTTTCCATCCGCCGCTCCCGGTCTTGGTCAAAACGACGGAGTTTCTTTCTTCGATGACGGTCAGAATGAAATCTTTTTCTTCAGCTATGCGGCAGGTGGGTTCACAAGGGATGACGGATCCCCCTCCAGCGGCACCCATGCCGGGCCTTCCGCCGGTGCGCCGACAGAAACCCAGTCCGCAGTGTGGGTGCCCTCATCCGGCACTTCCTCGCCGCGCTACACGTTCGCGACGGTAGGCAGCCTGGGGGCCTTTGCTTCTGTCGCAAGTGCTCTCGACATCGGATCGCCCGGCGTCACGGTTGGCATCCCCACAGTAAGCATCTCCAGTGCCTCGGTGGTGGAAGGAAACAGTGGCACCTCGATTCTCACGCTCAACGTCACTCGCACGGATACCACCACCGACTTCACCGTGGACTACGCGGTCACCGGCGGCACGGCCGATGCCTCCGACTACAGCTTCACTCCCGGAACGCTGCACTTCAGTGCCAACGGTCAAGCGACTCTCCCCATCCAGATCACTTTCAACGGCGACAGCGACCTGGAAGACAACGAAACGGTCATTATCACGTTGTCCGATCTGGTCAACACCACCGGCACGACTGTGCTGGGCACCGCGATCGGCACCGCCACGATCCTCAATGACGAGACCTCCGCCGGCACCATCAACCTGGCTACCTACGTCCGCGTGGGGCGCTATGATCTTCCCGAGCCCACGCGCACCGCTCTTCCCAGTGGCACGCCCTCGCACAATGTGCTTTGCCAGGAAGCCTCAGCCGTGACCTACAACTGGGACACAGGCACCCTCTTCATCACGGGCGATGGCGGACGTTCGATCACCCAGGTGTCAAAAACCGGCCAACTGATTGACACCATGACTCTGGCCCTCCAGGCCGGTGCGCCGCAAGGCACGGCATTTTATGACCCGGAGGGACTCACTTACCTGGGCAATGGCGAGTTTGTCATGGCCGAGGAACGTGATCGTCAGTTGGTGAAATTTACCTACGTCGCAGGCAGCACCCTGACTCGTGCCATGACCCAAACCGTCGATCTCGGAACCTTCGACGACAATACCGGCACGGAAGGCCTTTCATGGGACCCTCAGACCAATGGCTTCATCGTTCTCAAAGAAAAAAATCCCATCGGCGTTTTCCAAACCAATGTTGACTTCGCCGCAGGCACTGCCACCAACGGTTCCGCATCCACGATCAATTCCACCAATCTTTTCGATACCACGCTGCTCGGCATGTCGGATGTGGCCGATGTGTTCACGCTATCTAACATCCCTGCCCTCGCAGGCCAACCGCATGCCGGAAACATGTTGGTGTTAGGCCAGGAAAACGCCCGCGTCGTCAACATCAGCCGCACCGGAGTCATCCACAGCACCTTGCAGCTTGTGTCCGATCCCGGCAACCCGCTCAGCGCCGCCGATCAACAGCACGAGGGCATCACCATGGATCGCGATGGTTTCATCTACATCGTCAATGAAAACGGTGGCGGAAATATCAACTATCCGCAGCTCTGGGTCTATGCCCCTTCCACATCGCCCAATGCCGCCCCTACCGCCGTGGCTCTGAGCAATGTCACGACCTCGATCCTGGAAAACACCAGCACCATTAGCGCCATCAAGTTGGCCGACATCATCGTCACGGATGACGGCCTCGGCGTGAACACGCTTGCCGTGGCAGGAGCTGACGCCGCGTTTTTCGAAATCATCAGTGGCGGCCTCTATCTGAAATCAAACACCGTGCTCGATTTCGAGACCAAGAACAGTAACAGCATCACCATCACCGTCGATGACGCCAGTCTCGGCGCCACACCCGACGCCACCGTGGACTACACCCTGACCGTTACCGATCAAGAACCCGAATCCAGCGCCGTGGCGGCCCTTGTCATTACCGAGGTTTCCCCGTGGTCCAGCGGCAACAGTCCTGTGGGTGCCGATTGGTTCGAAGTTACCAACATCAGCGATAACCCCGTGGACATTACTGGCTGGAAAGCGGATGACAGCTCCGCCCAGTTCTCTCTGGCTCTCGCCCTGAATGGGGTCACCACCATCGCCCCGGGCGAATCGGTTGTTTTCTTGGAAGGTACTGCGGCGACTGCGGATGCCTTCAAGACGAACTGGTTCGGTGCCAGTCCTCCCTCCGGCCTGCAGGTCGGCTACTACTCGGGCGGTGGCATCGGCCTCGGCACGGGTGGCGACGCAGTCAACCTCTACACCGCCAGTGGCACTTTGCATGCCAGTGTCACCTTCGGCGCATCAGACAACACCGCACCCTATCAGACCTTCGACAACACCCTCGCGCTCGATGGTGTGGCGATCAGTCTGCTTAGCAGCACCGGCGTCCATGGCGCCTTTGTCGCCATTAATTCATCTAACGAAATCGGCTCACCCGGTTACGCCGCACCTGGCGTCTTGCGCGTCACTGAAGTCGCACCGTGGGCCAGTGGCAACAGCCCGCTCGGCGCGGATTGGTTCGAGGTGACCAACATCGGTGCCCGTGCTGTGCGCGTCGCCGGTTGGAAAGTCGATGACAGCTCAGAGTCGCCCGTGGATGCTGTGCCGCTCCATGGCATCGATAGCATCGCCCCGGGCGAGTCCGTCATTTTCCTCGAAACCACGGACCTGCCCACCAAAGCCGCGCTATTCCGCTCGCTCTGGTTCGGTGCAAACCCACCGGCAGGTTTGCAAATCGGCCGCTACAACGGAAGTGGCATCGGTCTCAGCACCGGCGGTGATGCGGTGAATCTCTATGATACCCGCCAGCCCACTTCCACACGTCGTGCCAGCGTGAACTTCGGCATCGCTCCCTCGGTGGCCCCGTTCGCCACTTTTGACAACACCGCCGCCGCAGACATCGCCGGTATCACACTCAAGAGCGTACCCGGCGTGAACGGGGCCTTCATGGCCACCAACTCGTCCTCAGAAATCGGCTCGCCCGGCACCGCCAGCAGTGGTGGTCCGCTGGCTTTCGCCCAGTGGCTCGCGGTGAAAAATTTCTCATCCTTGGGTCTCACCGCAGATACCGACAAGGACGGCACGATCGACATGGTGGAGTATTTCTTCAACCAAAGCCCCAACAGCGGTGCGGACAACGGCAACCTGCCCGTCCTCACCTCGGCCAACGGTGAAAGATTCCTCACCTTCACCACCAACAACACCGCCGCTAACGTGACGGCCACTTTGGAGTGTTCGACCGACCTCGGCGTCAACAACCCATGGGCCGCTGCCGTGGTGGGCGTGGACTACGAGGTCGTCAGCCAGGTGGTCAACGGCACGGAAACCACCACCACTCTCAAGTTGCTGGGCAACGCCAGCGCCAAGTTCTTCCGACACGAGGTCAAAAGCAACTGAACGAAGACCATAGGATACTTTTCTGGCTAGCACCCTGGCCCGCGCGTTCCCCCCGCGCGGGCCTTTTTTGGCTTCGCAAGATCTCATTCCCGAGGTTGCCAAAGTCGCGAGTCTCGTGCATGTTTAGCGCCATGTGGACCACTGCTGCCGAGTTTGAAGACATTCGTTATGAGACCACCGATGAAGGTGCGATTGCCAAAATCACCATCAACCGCCCCGAGGTGCGCAATGCCTTCCGGCCCAAGACCGTGATGGAGTTGCTGCAAGCCTTCGAACTCGCCCACCAGGATCCGCAAGTGGGTGTCATCATTCTCACCGGTGAAGGCGATCTGGCCTTCTGTTCCGGTGGCGATCAGAAAGTACGCGGCCATGCCGGCTACGTCGGTGACGATGGTGTGCCACGTCTCAACGTTCTCGACTTGCAGAAAAAAATCCGCTCGCTGCCCAAGCCGGTCGTCGCCATGGTGGCAGGCTATGCGATTGGTGGTGGTCACGTGCTCCACGTCGTCTGTGACCTCACGATCGCTGCGGACAACGCCCGCTTCGGCCAAACCGGTCCGAAAGTTGGCTCCTTCGATGGCGGCCTCGGCTCTTCCTACCTTGCCCGCATCGTCGGTCAGAAAAAGGCGCGCGAAATCTGGTATCTCTGCCGTCAGTACGATGCCCAACAAGCTCTGGAAATGGGCCTGGTCAACACCGTCGTGCCACTCGCCGATCTCGAAAAAGAAACGTTGCAATGGTGCCGCGAAATGCTGGTTCACTCACCGCTGGCCCTGCGCTGCCTCAAGTCCGCGCTCAATGCCGACTGCGATGGACAAATGGGCCTGCTCGACCTCGCCGGCAATGCGACTTTGCTCTACTACATGAGCGAGGAAGGCAAAGAGGGCAAACAAGCTTTCATCGAAAAACGCAAGCCGGACTTCAGCAAGTTCCCGCGTGTGCCGTGATGCCCTTCCTGCCTCCTGCGTATTTCACGATACGCAGGAATATCACGGCTTTTCGCGTCGCGAGGAGGACATGGGCTTTTCCAGGGCCACCATGGTGATGTCATCCATCTGCGGTGCATCACCGGTGAAGTCTTTCAGTGCGCGCAGCATTTTCTGTAGCACGGCCTCCGCGCCCAGCGGGGAGCTTTGCAAAAACGTCTCCTTCATGCGTGCCATGCCGAATTCCTCTTCCGCACCGTTCAGCGCCTCTTTCACGCCATCGGTATGCAGCAGCAGGCAATCGCCCGGCGCGATCTGAAAACTGAAGTCCTTGGTCACGCGCTCGAACACATCCCCTTCATCGATGCCCACCGCCAGACCGGAGGGCTTGAGCTGTGTGACCTCGCCGGATTCCTTGTGAAACCAGAATGCCGGATCATGACCCGCGCGCGCCATCACCGCCTCGCCTCCGTCCCCATCGAGAATCAGATAGGCCATGCTGATGAACATGTCCTCGCGAATGTCGGGAAACAGTTGCCGGTTCACCAGGGACAGTACCTTGGCCGGGGAAGTCTGCCCCACCGCCACGCAGCGCAGCACGCTGCGGCACATCGCCATCAACAATCCGGCAGCCACTCCCTTGCCGGACACATCCGCGATCACCAGTCCCCAGCGACCTTCTCCGAGGTCGATGAAATCATAGTAGTCCCCGCTGATGATGCGTGCGGGAGTGTTGGTGCCGCAGACACGGTAGCCATCGATGCACGGACTGGCCTGAGG
>Ga0075157_10000645_pt1 | contig 25902 bp, 38 predicted proteins | sample JI81BgreenDNA_FD_70967 | JGI IMG/M metagenome (GOLD analysis project Ga0075157, IMG submission 70967) | Wastewater effluent complex algal communities from Wisconsin, to seasonally profile nutrient transformation and Carbon sequestration -... | ecosystem: Engineered > WWTP > Effluent > Algae...
TTGGGCGTTTGCTTTTGCCCGGGCGCGAAATCAATCGGCAGCCCGAATGTGGAAGCGAAGAGGAATTTTGAAGGACACTGGATACAGACGGCTCGATCAAGCAGTTCAAAGCATTACTTGCGAATTGAACAGTCGAACCGCTCCGCTTGTCCTTCCTGACCTTGATCGTTTGCGACGCTTAGGCATTATTCAGCCCATCGAATCTGAACAATCGGACCAACGCGTTCCGAGCTATATGAGGGCGAGCGATGCGCGACCTTCAGTGATCACGAGGACAGGTGTTTTGCCAAAGGCTCGTGTGCGAAGAGTACGGAAGCGAAAGCGCGGTTAGCTTGACCTAAAAACGCTTTGGGGCAATATCAACCATCCGCGACGACACTCACCCGTCGATGGATGCTTCTGTGGTAGGGAGCTGGAGCCACCGTGCAGCTTAGCGCCGGTGGCTCCTTTCATTCTGACCGCGGATTATGTCACCGGATGCCGGTTCGGTCGTAATCGGTGCGCGCCAGCAGTTCGGTGAATTTCTGGTTTTGCGCCGCGTGCGCTGTGGCTGCGGCGTCGCCGGCATTGCAGAGGCTTTTGACCATGTTTCGCAAGCCTCAACCATGTAGTAGATCACATGCCCTTCGTCGCCGCTTGTGGGGTCGCCAACGGCGCACACGAGAAAGTTTGGGCACTGTCTCAGCGTCATAAGGGCGTTGAGAAGCGTCGACCTGACGTGGCTCGCAACACAGCTATCAAGAACAGCTTCGATGTGTTCAGCCAGAGGACCTCGCGGTCGAGGGCGCTTGTTTAGACGCCCGTCTTGATCACTTCCCAAGGTCAAGCAGTGGTCATCGAATCGAGTGATGCCGCCGCGCGGCGCTGTGACGGCCCAATCAAGGGCGGCGATTTCGGTGGGTGACATCAGGTGGCGCACCTGCGTTGCGCACCAAACAGCCATGTCGGCCCAATCGTGTCGATGAGGCCAGTACCAGAGGGGAAGCCCTCGAGCGCGTTTCATGCCCATGTCTTGAGCATGGTCGCGGATCGCTTCAACAGGGTAGTCGTCACGGGCGAAGCGGAAGTCGTAGCGGCCCTTTTCCGACTGCGTGTGACCATATTGGAAGAGGAGACGCTCCGCTTCGTCGATCATCTTCGTGGGAGGGCTCGCTCGTCTGTTGTCGACTGTATGGCTGGCCGCGCGAAGTTCGTTCGCTGTGCTTGAAAACAGTCGACGGGTTTGGGGATCGCTGTTGGAAAACGAAGCCTGATCGAGCCGGGCGAGTAGGTTTTCAACTGTGGACATGGGTGCCTCCTAAGCGTGTCAGTAAGCGGCCTTCATCATCTTTGTGCGCGATCAGGATGCGACCGCGCGTGACGGTAATGACACCATGGCCGGGGTTTTGGGCAAGCCAGTCGTTTGCCTTGTCGGTCTCGCCGTCCCAAAACCAGGCCGTCACGGTGAAGCGGCGGCCGAGGGTGTCATAGTGGCGCGGCGGCGCGGCCGCCGCACGCATTTCGCGGGAGTGGTGGTTCCAGTCGCGCATCTGCGCCTTGAGCCCTTTACGCCTTCTCATGGCGCGGCTCCACGGTGTCGTGCACCTCTCGAATTCGAGCGATCAGGTCGCGCAAGACCTCGTCCTCTTCGCCTTGGACTCGCTCCCGGTCCTCAAGCACGATCTGCAGGATCTCGAGCGCGTCACCCGCGATGTCGTGATATCGCGGCCCGGCATCGTGCTGGCGGTCTTTCGGCCTGTCGAGATAGACGAGATCCTCGGAGTGAGGGCATCGGCCGACAGGTGAAGGGTCACCGGGTGTCAGGGAGCACTGGTCGATCGGCAGCACGTCCTTGACGGTGAGCCCGGCATAGCCGGACCCGGTCACGGGCGTGTTCTCGTTGAAGCCGCTGATGTCGATCTCGGCGCGGTAGAAGGGGAGGTGCTTCATGACCTTCCCTCCGTAGCGAGCTTGATGGCGGCGTGCGCCTGCTCAATCCACAAGTCCATATTCGCGCCATCCGCCCCGGCTTCGGCGCATTCCGTGATGTTCTTCAGCGCTTCGAGCAAGTCGGGTGCCGCTTCGAACAAGCGCGCGTACTCAACACGCTGGCAATCAATCGTAATGTTCGGGGTGTCTCCGATCCGCGCGCCGTCCGCATCGAAGCCGAAATTCGCCTTGTCTGTCAGGTGGTGCCGGAAGCGATACAGTCGCGGCAAGTCTTTGTGCGTCGTCATGATCACTCCTCCTGTTGCCAGGTTTCGGGCGAGGCTTTCCCTCGTTTCTTGATGTCTTCATCGTAAAGCTGCCGACCCCAATCAAGGAGATCGGCGAAGGAAAAGCCCTGCGCATCGCAAAGATGCTGAAGGCTGGCGAGGAGCGCAGAGATGCTCTCCTCGTCGTTGTCATTGACGCCATTCTCGTTTACGAAGGCTGACAGGGCGGTATTGGCGTGCGAGGCGCACTGGTTGGCGTAAGTGCTCATAGCGCCCTCCCTTCTGCTTTGGCGATGGCGGCCATGATTTTCCCGCGCTGCTCGCCCGTTGTCAGTTGGTTGTGAAGGCGTGGGAGCGCCAGCTTCAGCGCCGCGAGCATGTCCTTCGCGGCTGAGATCAGGTTGGCGTTCGCCATCGCGTCGGGCTCGTCGCAGTCGTCGCCAACGGCGACGTGACAGACGGTTTCGCCGACACTGCCGGTCTTCGTGACCTCGACGACCATGAGCACGCGAAGGCTATCCTCGCCCTCGTCGGGCACGTCGAGAACGCACCAGGTGCCATGCGTCGGTCCGACCTTCGGCGCGGTCAGAACCGCGTCGATCCTCTTGAGAAGGGCTGGGGCATCGCTGTCGCCGACAGCGTCGGCTTGGGCGATGAAGGTGCGCGCCTCGTGAAGCGCGGCTTCGAGGGGGTGCATCATTTGCTGCCTCCTCACGCAATGCGCTTCACGGTGACGGAAAACACCGCGCCGCTCTCGCAGGCCACGAGAAGGTTGCTCGCGTTCGAGGCGTCGACGGCGGTGATGGCGTCGGTCTCGCCGGTCTCGCTGACCTCTTCCTCTTCCCACGTGAACAGCGTGAAGGGGTCGCGGTCCTCGATCATGTCGCGGATGAAGACCCCGAGATCCTTCGTCGTGGTCTTCGACAGCGGCTTGCCGCCGTTCGATGCCGCGATGAAGCGGGTGGCGGCTTTAACCAGCTTCTTGACCACCTCTTCGCGATCGGGGTGATAGACGGTCTCGCCGTGGCGAGCGCGCGTGTAGATCAGGCCGTTTTGGGTTTGGATCGCCACACGCAGATCGGTTGCTTGGTGGCGCGTCTCTTTCGGCAGCGCGGCGCGAGTTTCGAGCCTTGTGAGCTCGGTGCAGATGAAATCTATGTCCATGGGAGCCTCCATGGCGCGCGCGACTTTGGCTACGCGCGCCGGCCGGTTGATCAGTTCTTGGCGACCTCGAGCTTCTCAAGGTTCACATAGCGGGTCTTCCCGCAGGCCGCGTCGAAGCCCGACGGCTTGCGACCGCGGCACCGGCTGGGCTTGAAGCCCACGATGGCGGCGGGTTTCCCGGTGGCTGCGACCTCGACGGTGTAGTCATCGATGCACAGCTGCACATCGGAAGCGCTGTTGACGGTGAAGCAGCGCGGCGCGATCACGTTCTCCGTCGGGGAGGTGGTGATCGACTTTGGGCCGCGCTCGATCACCGGGGATGAGGTGACGATCAACTGGCAAGACATTGGTTTTACTCCGTGGTAGGGGGTAATTTCTTACGTGCTTATAATAAGCACGTGGGTGAGTAAGTATATGCTTCTGCATACTTACTTGAGCTTTTGTTGTACTTACTTCACCTGTGACCTCACGCGGTCAAGGTGACCAAACACGTGTTGACGCTCGTGCCCGATGACCGGAAGGAATCGGGTGGGAGGCGCTCGATTGAGCCGTCACGGGCTGTGACGAAGCTGCGAAAGTCCCGGGTGAGGTTGTCGTCTCGGAACAGCACACCGGCCGACATGATCGCGATCAGCCGGCCGCGCGGTTTCAGAAACTTCGCCGCGTGGCGGACGTGGTGAATGTCGGCGCGACGCCCGAACGGCGGGTTCATGACGACGGCCGTAAAGGACGGAGCCGGGGCGGCGGTAAGAAAGTCCGCTTCGTGGACAGTGACGCCGACGATCGCCTTGAGCTTATCGGCCAGTTGGGGCACCAGCTCATAGGCTGTCAGGGAGCGCACGAGCGGGGCTAGGGCTCGAACGATGTTGCCATCTCCGGCGCTCGGCTCGAGCACATCATCGAACAGGGTCGGCTTCAGCTTCTCGACCATGCGCTCAATCACAAGGGCGGGTGTCGGGAAGTAATCGAAGTCGGACCGCGGGTCGACCACCTCTCCGGTGAGGATGAGCGGTTCGAGGGCGGTGGACGCCGGAACGGGGAAGAGGTGGGCTTTCGCCTTTCGGTTCCATTTGCCACCGGCCGCTTCGAGCACCTTGTTGACCGCGAGATAAAGCGGCCGGGCAAGTTCTCGCTGGATCCTGGCCGCCTCGCCATCGCATTCGATGGTCGACAGCACGGTGAGCACGTCTTCGCTAATTTTCATGGGGGTCTCCTTTGGCGTAAAGGCGCCTGGAACGGCGCTGGTCTCCCAGCGCCGTCTGCAGCCGCCTTCACGACACCTTGTCGAGGACCTTTCCGGCGATCCGCTCGATCTCGATGCGGTCGGAGGTGTTGGCCTTTTCTCGCGCGGACGCGGTGATGGCCTGGACGGCGTCCCAAGCGGTGCGGACCTTGCGGTCTTCGTCCTTCTCGTAGTCGGCCATCATCTTGAGCGCCGCCGTGCGAGAGAAAGACCGCTCCTGGAGCCAACGGACGGCTTCGTCGTCATCGGCGGCGATCTTGGCTTCCTTAGCTTTCTGGACGCCGTCGATGAGCTTTTGGCTCGACCCGTCAGAGAAGGATTGCAGCGCCGGCCGGGCTTCGTGGATCCACCGGTCGGGCGCCATGCGCGAGTGGCGCATGGTGACCTCTTGGAAGCCCTCGACGCCCCAAAGGTTCCGGTTCATGCACACGCCGCGCAGATAGAACGCCGCGAGGCGGAGCGAGGCGGAGCCGGTCTCGGAATTGGAGACGTAGAAGCCACGAAACATCAGGTCTGGATTGCCGTTCGACAGCTTGCCGACCTCGATAGGATTGCGGTCATCGACCAGGAACATGAACACATCGCGATCGCTGGCATAAAGCGTCGTCGTGTCCTTGGTCACCGGCGTTTCGGGGTCATAGGTGTGCGTGCGCCAGTCGATGGTGCCAGGCACCTTCCAACGGCTCTCACCCCGGCCGCTGCCTGCGATCTGCATGACGGCGTCGACCACCTCGTGGTCAAAGATCCGGCCATATTCGGGACCGGTCACGGCACGCATTTCGTCGGGGTTGTAGTAGGCTTTCAGGGCCTCGACTTCACGCGCTCGCTTGAGGCGCCAATTGAGCGCGTCGGCCGTGATCTGGCTGGGGAGCTCGCGGAGGAAGCCGCTGGGGGAGCGCGCCAGGGAGCACAGCTGGGAAAACGACCAGTGGGTGAACCCGACCTCGGTGCCGTTCGGCAAGCCGACAGTCAGCTTGTGGGTGTCGTCGGCGGAGGTGGGGTTCGGCGCGATGACCTCGAACTGATTGTTTTTCACAGTCAGCTGTTCGCTTCGCACAGCTCGCGAATAGACGGCCGCGCGCAACTCGTCGAGCGAAGTAAAGCGCTCGTCGGGATCGCGGGCAATCCACTGCTTCGAGACTTCGCCGCGTCGCTCACCTTTGGTGACGTCGACGGCGTAAGGTTTCGCGTGGTAATTCATGATCTTGCTCCGTGGTAGGTCCGCTTTCGGACAGCTTCATCCTATGCAAAATGCACAGTGAGTAAAGGCCAAAAGGCCTTTATTTTCCAGTATTTTACGTCGACCGGGTCGCGCCAAAGACAGTGATCTTCACGTGCTTGTTTGTGATCTCCCAAATTTTGCCGAAGTGACCGCGCGACTTCTCAACCCAGGTCTTGAACCGCTCGCGCAGGTCTGGCTGCTGGATCGCGTCGTGGAGGGTCATGAGCATTCGCGCGCTCGTCAGTTCGACCGCGATCGGCTGGAAGTCGTTATGGGCATCGTTGAACTCGAACGTGCCTGTGCGCAGGAAGCGGCCCTCTTCTGGCCACACGAAAAAGGCCCACGGCTTCGTGGTGTCCCGCGACGCGATCGCCTTGAGGGTCTTGAGGCTGGCGAACTGACAGTGGCTCCAGCGGCCGCCTGTCAGGTCGGTTTCGTCGAACGGGTCATTGATCATCGTCATCGGTCTCCTCCTTCTCGACGAACACCCACGCCATCACATAGGCGCCGTCGTCAGTGAGGCTGACAAAGGGTGCGCCTTCGACAGGGTCATCGATCTCGATCTGACCTTCCTCGTGATACTCGTCGCGCGCCCGGCTGATGAGCGCCGCGAAGTCGGGATTTTGCTGCTCCATGGCTGCGTCAAACAGCCGGTCACGGAGCGTTTCGGCTTGATCGGTCCCCAAAGAGGCTAAGCCATTGCGAATGAGCGCGAGCTCGTCGGCGCTGAGGTTGATCCACATGGTGGGTCTCCGTTGCGAGCGCTTCGGCCCGCCGTTTGAGGGTCTCGACAGAGCCGCGCAGGATCACCTGGGTGGTCCCGTCCGGCTCGGTTTTTGTGAGGGCATTGCGGGCCACGTGAAGCGATCCGATGCGGTCGGTGTCGACGGCGAAGGGGGCTTTCTGGCCGTTGATGTGGAGGATGCGACGGACCTTCACAGGCCCGTCGCGCAGGGTCATCTCGCGCCACTCGATCATGGTGAGGGCTCGCAGGCCTTGAAGGCTGATCGGACGATTTCGCGCAGGGCGAAAAACTGATCTGTGCGCGTGGGCTCGTCGGGGCTGACGTTTTCGATGAAATCCCACGCGGCTGTCAGGGCGCGGTGGAGGTCGGGGCCGGCGAAGGTTTGTCGGCACCGGGATTGCTCGAGCTCGTGTTCGGCGAGGGCGTCTTTCAGCTCGTCCTCGTGGATCTCCTCGGTGAGATCCTTGAACAGCTCGTAATCGTCGAAGGGTTCGCTGGGGGACCCTGTGCCCCAGTCGACTTCGCCGCTCTTGGCGAGGTCGTGAGCGTCGTCAGCGCTGGCGGCTTCAACGATGGCGCTGAAGTAGATGTAGGCATCGTGGCCCTTGGTGACGCGATACTTAGGCATCCTCCATCTCCTCTCGCATCTCGGCGACGGCTTGCGCCGGCGTGGCGCCGTCCTCGAACGCGTCGCGCCAGGTCCAGTCGGGCAGGTCGAACACGCCAAGCCCGACCTTTTTGATCAGCATGGCGTTGCATTTGCGCAGCCAGTCTCGAAAGGGGGCGTCCTGCGGGTCGGTGCCCGCGTATTGCTCGAAGTCGTCCATGGTAGGGGCTCCTTAGCTTTCGGCGATGAATGTGCCGACCTGAAACTTCCTCTCGCCGCATCGGTTGCAGGCGAGGTGTTTTTGGGCGCTGATGATTTGGCCATCGCGCTCGTGGACGTCCGTAAGGACCTCGATCAGCGTTCCGTAAGGCAGGCCGGTTTCTTCTGTGCACTTTGTGCAGCCGTATCGGCTGATGCCGTACTCGGGACGACGAGCCTCCTCAAGCGCGTCGCCGCCCTGGACGAGGCGGAACCGGGTCGGATCCTTTGCCTTGGGTTCGGTGTCTTTGGTCATCTCGGTTTCCGTCGTGACGCTAAGCGCGTCTCGCGACGCCGGGGGTGCCCGGCGTCGAAAGTCGGTCTCAGGACAGGAGAAGCGGCGCTTGGGCTTTCCCGTTGACGGGCTGGTTGAAGTGGGCATCCGCGGCCGCTCGATAGCCCGCCATGCCTTCTGTCGTGGACGGGCTCTTGACGGCGACGTACTTCTCCCTGCCCGACGGTCTCAGACCCGCGCGTTTGGCGGCTTCGAAAGCTGCCGCGTTCTTGCGGTCGTAGGTTTCAGGGTCGGCTTTCCGGCGCTGCCGGGCGATTTCGAACATGCGCTCGGCAATCCCGAAAGCGCAGCTATCCGCGAATTCGCGAATTGCCCGCATGTCGTCGGCATCGATCTCGCCTCGCTTGCCCTTCTTCTTCAGCGGTCGGTTGAAGAGGTAACCAAGGGCTCGCCGGTTGCAGAACCCTTCGAGGGTCTCCAGCAGCCATTCGGCGAAGATGATGTCCGGCACCGTGCCGAACAGGGCAACGGAGCGCTCGTGGTCGACGATGAAGCCGCGCGTGTCGGTAAATTGGCAGATCGCCGTGAGCAGGGTCATGCGCACGTCGAACTTCGCGTGGCCTGTCGGCCCGTGGCGGTCGCACACGAAGCGGCTCATCTCGGCGGCTTCGAGGTCTGTCAGCTCGATGCCCTCACGATCCATCAGCTGCCGGGCCTTCATGGCGGCGGAGAAGGCCTCCGCCTCGGTGGCGCCGCTGGCCATGGTCTTCGACAGCAGCGCCTTGATCTTCGCGATCAGCTTCGGGTCAGCCATGGGACACCTCACCTTTGAAGGTCGTGACGACAGCGCTGAAGCGCGTGAAGGCATCTTGGCTCGACCACGTCAAAACAGAAACGAGGTTACGCAAGTTGCCCATCTGGTTCGCGAACCGGTCCTCGGCGTCGTAGAACTCTTCAGCAGTCGCGAAGTCTTCGCGGGTGGGGATCAGCTTCGCCACTGCGTCACGAGCTTTGGTGGCGGCTTCGAGAGCGTCTTTGTGCGCGAGATAGAGCTCGGCAAGGCGCTTGGGGTTTGGGGTGGCGGGCATCTCGATCTCCGTGGTAGGTATGTATTTCTTACAGTTTTGAGTATAGGCATGGTGTAAACTGTTGTAAATGCTAGCAAACTTGATTTCAGAAAAATAAAACCTTGCTGGTTGCAGTAAAGAAAAAGCCCGCCAGCAATAAAGCGGCGGGTCTTTGTTGTGAATGCTCAAGAGAAGAGGTCGGCTTTCTGTGCCTTTGAGGTTCCCCATGGGAGACCCCACCGTTCCGCGCAGACGGGACCGTATCCAACATCGGTCGATCGGTCGTCCTTGAGCCCTTTGTCGCAGAAGCAGCAGCGCCCGGTCAGGCGCCCGTGTTCGGCGGCCGTCTCGGCCGGTTGAACCGCGAACGCCTTCAGCTTCTCGGTCACTTCGGCTGGGACGTCTTGGCGGCGCGAGTGCTCGAAGGTGCCGTCCCGATAGATCCGACCGAACCAGGTCCGATCTCCAAAGCGGCCGTCGGTCGTGACGTTGATGGTGCCCGGCTGGGAGGATTGGGCCCCCGCAACGCTCAGACGCAGGTCGCCGATCTCGGGGAGGTGGAGGACCACGGCGGGGCGTTTCAGCTTCTCGGCCGCCTTGTCAAACAGCCGATGAACGCCGGCCATGGCGTCTTGGTCGCCAACAGCTTCGGTCTTAATCTGGACGGGTGCGGACGCCCGCTTGGTGAGGGTTTGAACCCAGGACATCTGCTTCTCGCTCAGATGGCCCTTCGACCGAAACTGAGCCACGAGAGATGACGCGAACTCGACATCGCGGCGCGGGAGCGCGGCTATCGCGCGCTCGAGCTCTTTGACCGCTTGGGCTTCGAATAGGCTCATGGCGTCCTCCTCAAGCGGCCTGGCGACGCTTGATCTCGTCGATGATGGCGGCTTCGTCGCTCAGCGGGTCGAAGTCCTCGTCGACGTTCCCGATCGCACGGACGGTCGCGGCGATCTCATCGGTTGCCCAATTGGCGAAGTCGATCTCGAAGATCGGGTGACGGCGCATGGTCTCGGCAAGGGTCTGCATGGTGGTGCCTCCGTGGTAGGGGGTCGAGCAATGTATTCGCTCTGTATTCACAAGAATAACCTAGCGTAATGTCGAACTATCCGTAAGGCCAATTCGGCATGAAAACTAAGAATTTGGAGACTTAAAATGCGCATCGGTGTTGTGGGTGTCGGCTATGTGGGTCTAGTCACAGCCATCAGCTTTTCAGCCAAGGGGTTCGAGGTTGTGGCTGTCGACGTCGACGCGCGCCGGATCGCCCAGCTCCAGTCGGGGCATCTCCCGTTCGTCGAGCCCTCGCTGGAGGTCTTCCTGGGGACGGCTTCAGCTCTTCGCGCTATCCATTGGTCTGTCGACGTCAATGCGCTCGACGGCTGTCAGGTCGTCTTTGTCTGCGTGGGCACCCCGACGGGGCATTCGGGAGGTCTCGACGTCAGCGGAGTCGTGAACGGGGCGACCGCGGTTGCCAGGGTCATTCGGCGGGGTGTGATCGCGATCAAGTCGACCGTTCCCGTCGGGACAACTCGCGCCGTCGCCGGCGCGGTCGGTCGGGTCGGTGTCAGCGTGGTGGCCGTGCCGGAGTTTCTGGTGCAGGGGAGCGCGCTTAATGGCGCCATGCGGCCAAGCCGGGTGGTGATCGGGACCTGCAGCGATCAGGATGACGTCGATCTCCTGAAACCGATCTTTAAGAGTGATCGCGTCCTGGTGGTGTCGGCCGAGGAGGCTGAGCTCATCAAGATGGGGTCGAACACCTTCCTCGCCGCTCGCGTTGCGCTTATCAATGAGTTGGCCGACGTGGCGGAGCGGGTGGGCGCCGACGTCCGGCAGGTCGCGAAGGGAATCGGTCTTGATCCGCGTATCGGCCCGAGTTTTCTGGATGCCGGCCCGGGCTATGGCGGCAGCTGTTTCCCGAAAGATGTCAGCGGGTTGGAGGTGGCCGGCCGGGCGGCTGGAGCTTCGATGACGCTGGTCGGCGCCATCCATCAATCCAACGTCGACCGCATCACCGGTCTGGTGGATTGGATATGGGATCGCGTCGGCGACCCGGCCGGGAAACGGTTCGCGCTCGACGGCCTCGCCTTCAAGGCTGGGACAGATGATGTGCGCGGCTCACCGGCCATCTTCATAGCCAAGTTTCTCGATCACGCCGGTGCTGAGGTTTGGGTTGATCAGCGGGAGGTCGGCGCGGCCGCCATTGCCGAGGTTCCCTTCGTCAGGATCGCCGATCACGTGGGAGCCCTTCTCGAAGGGGCGGACGTGTTCGTCGTGGTCAATGGACCCGACAAGTCAGACGGTCGCGTGAGGGCGACAGTCGAAGCCATCAAGCGAGAGCGGCCGGTTGTTCTCGATCTGCGCGGCGCCTATCGGGATCTCGTCGCTTCCATCAAGGGCGTCGAGTATCACGAGATCGGGTTGGGCACCCATCCCGATCTGGTGGTCGGTGGGGATGAGCCGAGCACCGTTTCCCCGTCGGGAGGGAAGCAGTTGGGGCTGTGAAGGTCGGGCAGGGGGTCATAGGTCGGGTTTTCCCCGAGCCTGTCACGGCAAGCCCTAATCAGCGGGTCTGGCGGGGAAGCCCTTCCCCGAAAGCAGGTCGGTAGGGAAGACCGTGGGCGGCCACGGCCGATCAGGATGGGTGAGAGTGAGGCTAAAAGCCCTGCTCGTCACGGCAAGCCTGAGCGGGTCCGATGGGAAACAGGGGGAAGGTGGGGAAGCGGGAACAAAGCGCGACTTTCCGGGTTCGTTCAGGTCGGCAAACAGGTCGGGAGGGAAGCCCAGGGAAAGCCGCCGCTCGATCAGGGTGGGGAAGGGAAGGCTCCCAGCGCCGCCCGTCACGGCAAGCCTGAAACAGGTTTCCCTTCCCGACGGATCGGGAAGGGAGAGGGAAGGGAAAGCAGGAAGGGAAAGTCAGCTGGCCAAGGCCAGCCGGGCTCCTTGACGCCCCTCCTCTTCCCGCAGCTGCCGGATCATGATGGTGAGGTGCTTCTGCGTGAGCTCCAGCTCCTCGATCATCTTGGTCACGCGGGTCGGGTCGACCTTCATCGCGACGACGCATTCGCCGTCTTTGAAACCGGCCGCCGTCATGGCGACGACACTGCGCACCCGGGCTTCCATCTTGGTGAGGGTCTCGACCTCCTCCTCATTCGCGGTCGCCTCGCAGCCCAGGAACACGGGTTGAGCTTCCTTGTTGAGGATGGTCTCGACGGCGGTCCGAACAGCCCGGTCAGATGCCAGCTTGCCCGTCCGCATCAGCTGGACGATCTTCGACTGGTCCTGGTGGGAAAGCTGCGCGATCGACTTCGCCGACCGCGGGGAGATGTTCCCACCTTCGAACAGCTTCAGCACAGACGGCTCGAGCTTGAGCAGCCGGGTCCGCTGTTCGATGGTCCATTCTTCGATACCGAGGCGGCGAGCCAGCTCGGAGGGTTCCATGCCCGTGTCCAGCATCGCTTGGAAAGCGCGGGCTTCCTCAAGCGGGGTGATATCGGCGCGAGCCAGGTTCTCGACGATCGCGAGGATCGCCACTTCGACGTCGTCCATCTTCCGAACGTGCGCAAGGATGGTCGGGCTCTCCAGCTCATCGCGTTCGGCGAGGAGATTGTGCGCGCGCCAACGACGTTCGCCGGCAACGATCATAAACCCTTCACCATCAGGATGAGGGACGACAGTGATCGGCTGAACAAGCCCGTTCTCACGGATCGAGTTGGCGAGCTCCATCAGAGCTCCGTGCTCGAACACCTTCCGAGGTTGGTTCGGGTTCGGGCGGATCTGGTCAAGATTGATGCGCTTCAACATGGTGTCGGCTCCTGTGGTAGGAAGGAAAGGTTTGAGCGGTTCTCCCCTTTCCAGTTTCGGCGGGTGTCGAACTCGCTCGATGAAAAAACTATAACCAATTCAGCGGCTTAGTGGAATGCTCCTCAAGCGAGTCACCTAACATGGGTGATCTCGCATGGGTGCAGGGGTGTCGAGCTAAAACAATTCGGAGGCTCTCGTGCGTAATCGCGTGACTAAACTTGTCGAGGTCAAGGCCAGCGAGTTGCGAGCCCACCCTGATAACTGGAGACTTCACCCACAACATCAGCGCAATGCTTTGTCAGCGCTGATGCGGGAGGTCGGGATGGTCGCGGCGGTGATCGCTCGTGAGACGCCCGAAGGACTTCAGCTCATTGACGGTCACCTGCGAGCGGAGCTCGCGGAGGATGACAAGATCCCGGTCTTGATCGTTGATCTGTCGGAACAGGAAGCGAAGCAGATCCTTGCGTCGTTCGATCCGATCGGCGAACTGGCCCTCATTGATGAGGAGGTGTTCGCCCGGCTGGTGCCTGATCTTGGCGGTCTGATGGAGGACAGCGACTTCCGCCTCATGATCTCGCAGATCAACAATGAGGTGATCGAAAAGGAGCAGAAGGGTGGCTTCTCGGAGCACATTGTGCCCGGGATGGAGCTCGAGCCGCACGAACACTACGACTACCTCGTCGTGATGGCGCGATCGACCCAGGAATGGAACGTTCTATGCACGAGGCTCGGGCTGGAGCCGAGTAAGCGCCGACACCGCACCGGTGTCGGGCGCGGCATTTCAGCTTCGAAGCTCCTCGCGTTGATCGGTGACAAGTGATGGTTGACGATTACTGCCTTGTGGTCCCGTCGCGGGGACGTCCGCAGAACATGCACCGCATTCAGACGCTCTTGCCGACGGCAAAAATCGTCGTCGCAGAGGCGGAGAAGGAGAGATACCTTCTGGAAGTGGACGCCGAAAAGCTGGTCACGCACCCCGGTGAAGAGGGTGGCATCATTGGCATGCCGCGCGTCTGGAATTGGATGGTCGACCACTTCACCGAGGAAACCTTCGTCGAAATCGACGACGACCTTGAATTCGTGCTGGGATGGACCGGCGACGGCGCTCGAAAGACCTGGAATAGGTTGCACAATCCAGAGGATATTCTGCAGATCATTGAGAACGGTGTGCAAATCGCACGGGATCTCAATATCACGACCTTCACGTGGGGGAAGGCGCAGAACCCCGCGATGGCCAAAATGGACCACAAGCCCATTGTGCCCGTCGGTCTCGCGTGCAACGCGGTGGGGGTTCGCGGCGCCGCCCGGCGTCGCAAGTATGACACGCAGATGTATGGCCGATCGGCGGTTGACTGGTCGCTGCGCACCTTGCTCGCCGACCGCGCGATGCTGGTCGACAAGCGGTTCTTCTTTTCGTGTGGGCGCATCTTCTCAGGGGTTGGCGGCAATGCCGGCTATGTGACGGAAGAGCGCTTCCGCAAGTCGACCCAGGCCCTCAAGGATACGTGGGGGCGTCATGTGAGCTTTGGCGGCTTCTCAGGGGGCACGGCGGGCGCCGGCGCTCGGGGCAATCGCAAAGACAAGTTTGGGCGCAATGTGGGGATTGAGCAGGGTGACCGTATCGTCACCATCAAGGTCTCGCGCTACAACAAGGGCGCTGAGAGGTGAGACCGCCAGCGGCGGTCTCGGGTCTCGAATAGGGGCTTACGCAGCTTCTTCGACGTCGTCCTCTGGCGGCAACAGCGACCCCGACTTCTCGTCCATGCTCCAATGCGCGATTGCCTCGTCCATGTAGGGGTCTTTGACCGCGGGCGGGGGCACCAGGACGGTGGAGACGGTCAAGAAGTGTTCTAGACCGCGACCCATGCGGCGGCCTTCTGAGGTGTGTTTGTCGAAAGCCCAATCCGGGATGACAGGACCCACCCCGCGAAGCACCGGCCGCCCGATTGCGACGTGGAAGTGATCGCCTTCGCGTGACTTCGGAGCACGGCACATAATGCGGATGATGGTCCCGATCAGCATCCGCACGCGACCTTGCTTGGTCTTGTCTTTTCGGCACCGCTCGAGCTGCTGGATCGTGGCTTCGACGCCCGCGATGATGGCGGGGTTCGACACCACGTCCAGATCTTCGTGCATGATCACCACCAGTCGATTGAGCAGCATCGTGCAATAGGTCGTGCTGGTCGATGAGAGCTCGTAAGCGCAGGCACCTGCCAATCGCTCGTCACCTCGACGGATTGCCTTCTGCAAACAGGACAGCACTGCAAACGGACCGAGTCCGTTGATGGTCTTTGGCATCATTGGGGAAGTCTCCTGTGGTAGGGGTGTACTTGATGCACAATCATCCTAGCGCGTTTCACTGCTAACGGGAAGTGAAAAGATGTCCTATACACATCACCGCCCGAACAGCGAAACAAAAGCGCAAGTTCTCGCGCTGGCTGGTTTTGGCATTCGGCAAGAAGAGATCGCATCTTATCTTGGAATTTCGCCAGTCACATTGCGCAAGCACTACAGGGAAGAGCTTCGAAACGGGGTGACGCGCGCCAATGTCGAGGTCGCTCGAACTCTGTTTGCAATGGCTCGAAGTGGCCAAAACGTTGCGGCGACCATCTTCTGGTTAAAGGCGCGGGCCGGGTGGTCGGAAAAAATCCGCGTCCAGATGATCGAACCCGAGCAGCCGTCAATCGACGTGACGCGCCTGTCGACAGAAGAGCTCCTCGCGCTCGAGAACATGATGACCAAGGCAAGGGCCACAGATGTCGCTGCCGACGCCATTGGAGATTGATCGGGAGCTCTCAGAGCGTCACCTTCGGCAATTCGTCAAACGCGCTTGGAAGACCGTCGAGACGTCACAGTTCGTTGACGGCTGGCACATTGGCGCAATTGCCGAGCACCTTGAAGCCGTGGCGCGGGGAGAGATCAGGCGCCTTCTGATCAACATGCCGCCCCGCCACATGAAGTCGCTCACGTGCGGGGTGTTCTTCCCCGCCTGGGTGTGGGCTCAAAACCCCGATCCGTACAATATCGGCCACGGCCTACCCATACGGCCTGGGACCTGGATGGGCGCTGGCACGAAGTTTCTGACCCTGTCCCACAAGTCGGACTTGGCCGAGCGCGATGCATACCTAGCCCGGACGGTGATGGAGTCGCCTTGGTATCAGAGGCATTGGGGCAGCCGGGTGAGCTTCACCGCGGGCGAAGACGCGAAGGGGCGCTATCGCAACAGCCGAATGGGCGCCCGATACACCTCCTCCTTCGGCGGTGGCGTGCTGGGTGAAGGTGGCGACATTATCGTGGTCGACGACCCGCACCCAACTGCGGGCGTGTCGCAGAAGCAGCGCGAGGAAGCCCTCGTGTTCTGGAATGAGACGCTCCAGTCTCGTTTGAACGACCCTGAGACCGGCGCCTTCGTGGTGGTCATGCAGCGCCTTCATGAGCGCGACCTAGCCGGCCATATCATGGCGACCGAGAAGGATTGGGACGTTCTGTGCTTGCCCGAGATGGCGGAGAAGTCGCACCCCGTTCAGGTGCGCTCGTCGATCGGCTTCAAGGATCCTCGCAAGCCTGGCGAGATGCTCTGGCCGGAGCGCATTTCGGAGCAGAAGCACCGCGAGCGTGAGCTCGCCTTCGGCGCCTACGCGGCGGCCGGTCAGCTGCAACAGCGGCCTGCGCCTCGCGAGGGTGGTCTGTTCAAAAAGAGCTTCTTCACCTTCGTCGACGCCGCGCCGCGCGGGGGCATCTCAGTGCGTCGCTGGGACTTGGCGGCCACCGTTGCCGAGCAGGGCGATCCCGACTGGACAGTCGGCGTCAAGATGAGGAAGGTCAACGATACCTACTACATCGAGCATGCCGAACGGCTTCGCGGGTCTCCTCATGAGGTGTACTCGACCATTCGCCGCGTCGCCGAGCAAGACGGCCACAGCACTGTGATCTGGATCCCGCAAGACCCCGGCGCGGCAGGAAAGATCGTCGCTCGAAACCTCGTCGGCCACCTGGCGCCATTCGTCGCGCGGGTGGTGCGCGAAAGCTCTTCCAAAGCGGAACGAGCCGCTCCGTTCGCGGCGCAATGCGAAGCGGGGAATGTGGTCCTGGTGCGTGGTGACTGGAACACCTGGTTTATCGATGAGCTCGCGCTCTTCCCCAATGGCGCCCATGACGACGCGGTCGACGCGTCCTCTGGCGCCTTCCTTGCGCTCTCCAGCGGCGCGGGCACCGGCATTATGGAGATGAAGGCGTAATGGCTGAAAAAGCGACACCTGACACGCCGGCGCCGTTCTATGCGGCGGCCCTGCAAAACTGGAACGTCGTGTCGGCTCTTCTGAAGGGGTCAACCGCGTTGCGCTCGGAGGTGTACCTGCCGCGCCATTCGGCAGAAACCGATGATGCCTACCAAGCGCGGGTTTCGCGCACCTTCTGCTATCGTGGCTTCCGCAAGGCGGTGCGCAACGTGGTGGCGCGGGTTTTCTCGAAGCCCCTGACCTTGACCGCGGACATGCCTGATCCCATCAAGCTCCTGTGCGATGACATTGACCTGGAAGGTCGCAACCTTGACCGCTTCGCGCGCCGGTATTTCTACAATGCCTTGGCCTTCGGCGCCTGTTATCTGCTGGTCGACTTCACGCGCGTTGAGCCCGGCGCGACCGCGATAGCGGACGCAGAGGCCCGGCCGTTCTTCAAGCTCATCCCGGCCACGTCGCTCATTGACGCCGAACGCGCGACCATCGGCGGCAAGACCGTGATCACCTATGCGCGGATACTGGAGACCGCGACAGTTCGAGATGGCTATTCGCAGCGGCAGGTGCGCCGTGTGCGTGAGCTGTGGCCGGACCGCTTCCAGCTGCACGAGCAGAATGAGAAGGGGGAGTGGTCGATCATTGAAAGCGGCCCGATCGCCGTCGGCGGCGAGGCGTGGGATCGCGTGCCAATGGTCCCGCTGGTGCTGGGGGAGGAAGGGCTTCCCTTCGAATATGAGCCACCCATGATGGACGTGGCTGAGAAGAACATCGAGCTCTTCCAAAACGAGAGTGACCAGAACAACATTCTCACCTTCGCGCGGTTTCCCATGCTCGCGCACAAGGGACCAATACCCCAGCAGCAGGACGAGAAAGGTGAGCTGGTGCCGTTTCAGGTCGGTCCTCGCACGGTGCTCTCCTCGGGGGATACGGCCGGGCTGTGGTACTATGTCGAGCCTAAAGGGGACGCGATTGCGGCGGGCGCCAACCACATTGAGCGCCTGAAGAAGGAGCTCGAAGAGCTTGGTATGATGCCGCTCCTTGACCGCGTGTCGAGCGACACCTTCGCGACCATGGCGCTTCTCGGATCGGCTGAGGCTCATTCGGCCGCCCAGGCCATGGCGAACGAGATGAGGGACGCCATCGCCTACGCTCTTTGGATGCTGGGGCGCTGGATGCGCATCGATGAGGTGGGCAACGTCAACGTCAATTCCGACTTCGCGATGGGGTCGACCCGCAAGGACGATATCGACGCGCTCGACAAGGCGCGCGGTCGCCGCGACATCAGCCGCGCCACCTATTGGGAAGAGATGCAGCGCAAGGGCGTTCTGTCCTCGACCTTCGACCCGAAGCAAGAGGAGACGCGCATTCTGTCAGAAGCGGACGATATGGCAGCGACCGTGAGTGAGGATGCCGAGGACCTTGCGGCATGAACGTTGAAGCCCTCCTCGACGTTGTGACGGCCCACCGGGTCGGGCTGGAGCGTCTGTCGACCGGCGTCCTAAAAGACCTCCTGGAGCACCTGGTCGTCGTCGAGGATGATATCGAGCTGCAAATCCGCAAGCGATTGCAGAATGCCGCGCCCGGGGAGGTGGACGCCACCTCAAAGCGTCTGCAGGGGTTGCTTGATCGCGTGCGCAAGGCGCACAAGGAAGCCACCGCGGCCTTCACCGGTGACCTTCAGAAGGCGCTTCTGGAGGTGGGTGCGCACGAGAGCGGCTTCGTCGCCGACGCTTACGGCCGGGCCCTTCGCATCAACGCGTCGATGGAGCAATTGGGCGCCGAGCAGCTTGAGGCGATCGTGACTTCAAAGCCCATGCAGGGGCGCTGGCTGAAGGATTGGTTCTCGTCATTCGAGCGCGGCACCGTCGACCGCATTGAGCAACAGATCCTCATCGGCATGACAGAAGGCGAGGGCGTCGACCAGATCGTTCGGCGCCTTCGCGGCACCAAGGCCGAAGGCTACCGGGATGGGATCTACAGCACCAACCGGCGTTCGGCTGAGATGGTGGTGCGCACGTCCATGAACCACGTCTCGAACCAGGCGCATGTCCTCACGCTTGAGAAGAACAAACACCTCTTCCCGCGCTATCAGTGGATCAGCGTCCTCGACAAGAAGACGTCACCGATCTGTCGCCACCGCGCCAGCAAGGTGTTTGAGCTCGGGAAGGGACCGGTTCCTCCTGCGCACCCCAACTGCCGCTCGACCATCATCGCGATCCCCAAGGGGATGCCCGACGACTTCTTCGGCGACCTCTCGTATGAGAATTGGCTGAAGAAGCAGCCGGCCGAGGACGTCGAGGACATCTTGGGCCCGACCCGGGCACGTCTGTGGAAGCGAGGCGAGCTTCCGCTCGATGGCTTCGTCAATCGGGAGGGTGAGCAGATCCGCCTGGACCGCCTTCGCGAGATTGAGCAGAAGGCTTGGGAGCGCGCGGGGCTGGGTGAGCCTTACAAACCCCTGCCGCCGCTCAAGGCGACAAGCGTGGGTGCGAAGGCTGTCTCGGTGTCCGACGGCGGGTTCGCGGCCAAGCCTGAATTCACGGCGGGCTTGACCGCGGCGGGTATGTCGACTGACAGCGTCAAGAAGCTCGTCAAGGCGGCGAAGGGAAGTTCGGAGCCCGATCGCGTGATTGCCGAAGGCGTGGGCAGCTTTGTCAACAGCCTGTCGAAGGACGAGGTTTTCAAGGCGGCCGGGCTCAATGACGTCAACGGCGCCTTCAACAACTTCTCGACCTCGTCACTCGATTGGTACGCTGACAGGGCCCGAAAGAGGGTGGCAGAGCTGGAGGTGGACGAGCGCGTTCGCAAGATGATGCTCGATCACATCGATGAGGCAATGACGCGCGATGCCCGGCCTGCCCGAAAGAGCATGGACGCGTATTTGCCGCTCACGATCAAGATGCACCTTCAGGGCGACGACAGGATGAACACCCTGATCGGAAACGCCGTCGCAAACCCGTTCGCACAAAAGCTCATTGACGCCGCGAAGCGCGGCGAATTTGGCGATCTGAGCTCGAAGGAATGGGACAGGATCGTGGGGGATGGCCGCCGCGCCTTCTTCAATGCGCTCGATTTCCAGCCGGCCGAGTATGAGGATTTCCTCGTCAGGCGCTCGCGGGAGGTTCTGACGCGCCGGCTGTCTGGATCGGCGCCTGACCCGTTTGCTGGCGGTGTGTCGCTGAAGCGGATCACGGACGAGAAGGCCTTCTACGACAAGATGAAGGCTGAGCTCCTCGGGCTCGAGAGCACGTACACGAGCGGCGAGGGCTTTGACGGCTCGTCCGTCATTCGCGAGGTCATGAAAGTGCAAGGCGCTCCGTTGACGATCCGGCGCGTTTCGACAGACGACTTCGAGACCGCACCTGGAGCGGTGTTGTGGCGCGGTGTGGGGGACAATCACACGCCTTCGAAATACGGCGCCGACAAGAGCGGCTGGATTGGCAAGGGCGTCTATGGGGATGGTGACTACTTCGGCGCCGGCAAATCTGGCCTGAATGTCGCCGTCGGGTATTCGCGCAACCTGGTGCGCGCGAAGCTCGCGCCGGACGCAAAGGTCTATGTCAGCAAAACGCCTGTTTCGCCCGAAGGTGTGGCTTCGGTTGGCATGTTTAAGCGGGTCCTGGAAAACATCGCAAAGGACGTCTACAGCGAAAAGGTCAAGAAGCTGAGCGAGGGCATCCCGGCTATCGTTCGCGTGGTGTCTGAAAGCGCCGACAGAATGAAGAACGACTCCGGCTCAAAGGCTTTGGCCGCTGGGTATGACGCCATCTATGTTCCTGACCTCGACTACTATGTTATTCTCAACCGCTCAAAAATCGTTGTCGAGGATGCCCTGCAATGAAGCCTGACATCTCCCGCCGCGCCGGCCGTGTCTGGTCGAGCTTGCGCTTCAAGACGGACGAAGGCCGGCTTGAGGGTGTCGAAGCGGTTGAGAAGGCGGCCGTGTGGTCGGACCTTCCCGAGTGGCTTCGCAGGGGTATCGAGAGTGCGGAGCGTGGCGGGATTGTCGACGTCGACCGCTGACCTTGTGCCCCATGCACATTGTCCTGGGTTAGGCTTCTGGCATGTCGAGCTTCCTCTTTCTCGTGTTTGGCGCGGCGGTCGCTTTGGCCGTCGCCGTGGTGATCGGCGCTTCGGCGCTGGTTCTGGTGTTGGCCTTTGGGCCAATGCTTGCGGGCTTTGGCCTGGCTGAGTGGCTGGGCGAGCCGTGGTTCATGACCGCGGGCGCCCTCATTCAGGTGGCGGCGTGGCTTTACCTCGGCGCCAAGCGGATCTTCCGCGATCGGGGGCTGTTGGAGTGACACGGCTCCGGCGCCTCAAGGACAGCGAAACCGCCTCCTTGAAGCCGGACCCCCTCAGTAAGCCCTATCGCTGTGCTCGGTGCACGGCGGAGACGGGCGCTCCTTATGGCGACCTGGTCCAGATCTACCCCGCCTGTCATGAAAAGGCTGGACGCGTGGCAGTCGCGCTGCGGTGGCTGGCGTGCCGGCGCTGTGGCGAGCGCAAGTTTCGTCTGGAGATGCTGGTGCCCGAACAGTCTTCGTGACGGTTCCACGTGAAACGCACGGGCGAGGTCTTGCGCTTGAGCGGTGAATGTGCATTATGCACAAACTACCACGGAGAGCACAATGTTTCGATTGATCCTCACCTTCCTGGCCCTTGGCTTCATCATGGCCACGGTCGCCTTCGCCAACCCGCCCGGCTTCACGCCTGGCTTTCCTGGGGAAGAGCCACCCGGCTTCACCCCGGGCTTCCCGGGCACCGAACCCCCGGCGTCGTGTCCCGACGGATGCCCGCGTGAGCCGGCCGACGTCCGCGCCGATCCGGTCGAGCCTAATGCACCTTCCACGCCGCGTGCATGGTCTGGATGCGTAAGCCCGAAGGTCTCCCTCACGGGAGTGGTCTGTCACTGATAAGGAGGCCGGGGAGCATATCCCCGGCATTCCACACAATAGCAGCGTAGCGGCGAGCGCGGGGAGGGGTCCCGTTCCCCTTGCCTGCCCCCCGAAGCAAAAAGGCCCGTGACAGCCCCCGATCCCGTCACGTGTCCCCGCGCTTCCCGGTGCGTTGCACCACGTTCAGGATGAACTCCTGAGCTATCTCCTCCCTTGCAACTTACCCCGGCTTCGGCCGGGTTTTTTTATGGGGCGTATCGGAGAGGGCATTGTGTGCCCTGTCCGGTGCGCGAGCACCACCTCCCACAATACGAAGACGCAAACTGCCCGGCCTTGTGCCGGGCTTTTTCGTTTTGGCCGCCTGAGAAGTGATTTCTCGGGCAGCGCGCGCGGCGCTTCCGCGCAGCCACGGCGATCGCGTGAGGCGACGCCACGGCCCCCGGGCGTGAGGCCCGGTCATGAGGACACCATGCCGTTCAAAGCTGTAATCTCTGACCTGACTTCCGTCGACGAGGCGCACCGCGGCCTTTACCGCAAGGTTGAGGACCCGGCCAGCCCGGCGAACGGGAAGTTCATCCTAGATGTTGAGCCTGTCGAGGGCTTCGATCTCGCCCCTGTCTCGAACCTCCTTTCGGCCCTGCGTGAAGAGCGCGAGCGGTCGGAGCGGGCGGAACGGCAGGCCAAGGCGTGGGAAGGTCTCAATCCGGACGAGGTGAAGAAGCGCCTCGAGCGGGAAGAGCGCCTCTCCAAGATCGACCCCACGAAGGAGGCTGATCGACTGGCGACCGAAAAGGTCGAAGCCTACAAGTCGACGGCCCAGGCCGAAATCGCCGCCCTCAAGGCCAAGTCTGAAACTCGCGAGAAGTCGTTGCTGGATCAGATCCGCAACCTCCTCCTCACGAGCCAGGCCCAGGCCATGATCGCCAAGCACAAGGGCAACGCGACCGTCCTTCTGCCTCACGTCACCAGCCGTGCGCGGGTGCGTGAGAAGGACGACGGCACCTTCGTTGTCGAGGTGCTCGACGAGCGCGGCGGCGTTCGCATCAAGGATGCCAGCGGGGCTGCCTTCTCGATTGAAGATCTCGTCGTCGAGATGCGCGGCACCAAGGACTTCGGCGTTCTGTTCGCGACAGACGGCACCACCGGTTCGGAATCGAGCCGTGGCACGCCGGGCTCGATCAGCACGACGAAGAACCCCTGGAAGAAGGACAGCTTCAACCTCACTGAGCAGATGCGCCTTCAGCGGACGGACCCCGCCCGCGCGAAGGCGTTGATGGCTGAGGCCGGGGTGGCTTGAGCGGCGGGTGATCAGTCGCGCCGTGCGGCGCATCACACCGTCATCAATGGAGCATCGAAATGGCTGCTACCAGCTTGGCCGATATCATCGAGCCGGAAACCTTCAACAAGTACACCGTCCAGCGCACGCTTGAGAAGTCGGCGCTGATCGCCTCTGGCATCATGGCCGACCTCACCGGTCAGGTGGGTTCCCTGATCCCGATCGAAGGCGGTCGCGACGTCAACATGCCGTTCTTCAACGACCTGTCGGGTGAGGATGAAATCCTCGACGACACCACGGACCTGTCGATCGCGAACGTCACCACCGGCCAGGACAAGGCGGCGATCCTGTCGCGCGCCAAGGTCTATGGCTCGAATGACCTCGCGGCCGACTATGCCGGCGAAGACCCCATGGCGCTCATCGCCGACCGCTTCGCGGACTTCTGGCAGCGTCGCATCCAGGCCATCACCCTTTCGGTTATGGCTGGCGCCACCTCGACCACTGTCGTCGGCGGCTCGATGGCGGCCAACGTCCTCGACATCTCCGGCCTCACCTCGGGCGCGGAGTTCTTCGACGCCGAGAGCTTCATCGACGCCAAGGGTCGCCTTGGTGACAACGACGAAGCCCTGTCGGGCGTGATGGTGCACTCCGACACCAAGCGCGCGATGGAGAAGATGAACCTCATCGACTTCATCGAGCCGTCGGAAGGTGGCGACCCCATCCCCGTCTATGGCGGCCGCCGCGTGATCGTCGACGACGCCATGCCCAAGTCGAACGGTGTCTACACGACCTACCTGTTCGGCCCGGGCGCCCTCGGTTACGCCACCAAGGCGCCGAAGGTCCCCACCGAAGTCGGTCGCGACAGCCTCAAGGGCGGCGGTAAGGAGTGGCTCGTCAACCGCAAGCACCTCGTCGTCCATCCGCGCGGTATCGCGTGGACCCCGGGCGCGGGCGTGCCGGCCAAGGTGACCCCTTCGAACGCCGAACTCGCGACCGGTGCGAACTGGAAGCGCGTCTACGAGGCGAAGGCGATCCGCATCGTCAAGTTCGTGCACAAGCTCGCCGCCTGATTGGCGGCCGGCCTCATCCTTAACCGCGGCGGCGTCTGTGGCGCCGCCGTTCTCGTTTCATGGAGCTCCCGCACATGGCTACCGCACCCCGTTCCTTGCCCGTCGGCAAGGGTGGCACCAAGGCCATCAATCAGGCCTTGGCCGGCATCGCCGCCGACATCGACGCCGGCGATACGCTCGACCCGCACACGGTCGCGAACCTTCCAGCGGCCGCCGATAACAACGGCCGAATTGTCTACGTCTCGAATGGCGCAGCCGGCCAGCCGTGCCTTGCCTATTCGAACGGGACCAACTGGCTTCGCATCCTCCTCGGCGCCGCCGTGTCGGCCACGTGAGGTGAGACATGAAGCAGTCAGTCGACATTGACGAGGTGCGCCGCATTCGCAAGGAGCACCTCGCGAAGATGGAAGCCCAGCTCGCGCAGCAGGCCTCGGCCGTCCAGCCGGAGACCGTGGAGCCCGAGCCGCGGCCTTCCCCGCCAGCCGTGACAAAGACGGCGGCCCCCGAAGATCTCGTTGGCGATGACTTCCTCGGCGAGGACGACGCTCCGACAGGCAACCCGCTGTTCGAGGAAGTCGACCTTGATGCCGAGGACGAGGAGGAAGCCTCCGACCCCGCGCCGACGGCGACCAAGGAAGACGTCACCATGAGCGCCGACCTCGACGCCATGACCCGGCCGGAGATCATCATCCTGGCCAAAACGCGGTTCGGCCTGGACCTGCACAGGGACACCAAAAAGGCCGATGCGATCGCGGCCGTCCGCGCCGCGGCCTCCAAGGTGGAGGCGGGCACCTGATGCCCCACGTCAATCTCGACCGTCGCCTCTTCGTCGACGATGACGGCGAGGTTGGCACCATCGTGACCATGCTTAACGACCTGGGCGATGAAACCGACGACGTGGCAAGCGCTGTCGTGTTCATCGCTGAGGTGCGCGGCAGCTTCGTCGTCGAGCTGCTCGACGGCTACGAATTCACCAGGAGTGTCTGATGGCTTATGCAACGCCGGCCGATTTCGTTCGCGCCTATGGCGAGGACTTTGCCGCGACGGTTTCCGGCCGCGATGGCTCTGGAAACGTGGACACCGCGGTGATCGAGCGCAAGTTGGTCGCGGCGACGTCACTCATCGATACGCACCTTCGCGGCTATCAGCGCCCGATCGCCGACCCTCCGCCGTTCCTCCAGCAATACTGCATCGACATCGCCGCCTATTGGGCCGCCAACTCGGCCGACCTGGTTTCGACGGAGATGCGCCAACGCTACGAGGACGCGCTCAAGCACCTGACCCAAATTGCCGACGGCAAGGCGGATCTTGGCACCTTGAGTCCCTCGGTCGTCGATGACGTCCCGACAGCGGTCGCGCCCGTCGTGCGGGCCATTATGTCTGAACGCGGATGATTGAGCTTGAGGTGCGCAACATGGGCGAGGTGGAGGAACGCCTTGCCCGCCTGTCGCAGCCGAAGGGCGACCTCATGATGCTCGTCGGCCAAACCGTGCGCTCACAGACCGTGATCCGATTCGCGGCGACGAAGACGGACCCGTCGGGCGCGCGTTGGGCGCCGTGGAAGCGCAACTACCCCAAGTCGGGCTCGATACTCGTGCGGTCGAATAACCTCGCCCGGAGCATCCAAGCCGACAACACGGACAACATGGCTCGCGTGTTCACCAACGTCTTCTATGGCGCCTACCACCAGTTCGGCACCAAGAAGATGTCCGCTCGCGCCTTCATCGGCCTGGAAGAGGGCAAGGACACCGAGCAGGTCCGCATGGTGGTCGAAAACTACATCTCGGAGCTGCTGGCATGATGAAGCAACATCGCGATGGCGTCGTGAGTGCGCTGGCCACAGCCCTGGCGGCCGACAAGGTCTCGGTTGAGGCCTTCTATGGTCGCTT
>Ga0075157_10000650_pt1 | contig 25655 bp, 21 predicted proteins | sample JI81BgreenDNA_FD_70967 | JGI IMG/M metagenome (GOLD analysis project Ga0075157, IMG submission 70967) | Wastewater effluent complex algal communities from Wisconsin, to seasonally profile nutrient transformation and Carbon sequestration -... | ecosystem: Engineered > WWTP > Effluent > Algae...
CGGGTCTGCGCTCCATAAAGTGGGTCCTGTGAAAGGTGTGGCCGTGGATTGGTTTCCGTTCGCGTCGTAGACACCCGGACAGGTGGCGAAACAGTTGTTGTCCCCCATGGCGATACCCGTCGGTAGGCTCAAGAAGTGGCGCGCAGCCGGGTCGCGCTGGTAAAGGAACTCCTGGTTTGGCTCACCAGGGTTGCTGAAACGCACCGTGCTCCCACCTGTGTTGAATACATCTTTGTTGATCAACCACAGTTCGTTGCGCTCGCGGTCAGGATGGAAGTCAAGATCACGGGCCACGGCGATGTCCTGATCACCGTTAGCGACCATGGTAAGGGTGGGTGTTTCCTCCAAATAGAAGTCGGTAAGGTCTGGGATCTCCGGGTAGGTGTTAAGCGTGCGTGAAAAGGCGTCGTTCACCGTATTCATGTCCGTGTCCCCGTTCACCCCGATGACCCGGACCTCCAGTTCATCAACGCCAGCGCTAGTGGGCACCCAAGTGGTCGTCATTTCCACCTCGGCTTGCTCCCCGGGCTCCAGATCCAGGGACACCGTTTCCGAGACCGCGGCGCCACCATTTATGCTATACGCCAGCTGCGCACTGCTAATGGTGGACGCTCCGGAGTTCTTCACCGTTACAGCCACGATCACTGGAAGACCGACTTCGCCATACAGGCTGGTCTGGCTGGAGAGTATGGCCATGTCACGCTCGGCTGGTAAGGCTACCGTGAAGGGGTATACCTGCAGTCCGCCGCCCAAACCGGGGAAGGCAGCCGCGTAAACTCCATCCACGTAGACGACGAAGGAAGCTTGGTCGTCTCCGAAAGAATCGATCGAGATCAGATCATAAACGGCTCCGGCCGTGAGGCAGAAAGGCCCCTCTTCAATGGTCGTATTGCTGGCGTAGCCGCCGTTCGGCGAAGCCATCGTGCCTGCTTCCGCACAATCGATCACCGGATTCCCTCCTTGGAAGATGGGTGTGGTGTTGCACCCCGCCCCACTCGGCACCAACTGCCACATCGTCTCGTTGCCGTACTGGTCGGTTTGTACTTCGATCGTCACTTCCAATTCACCCGAGTCGCACTGGCCAACGGCGGTAAGGCTTGAGAGTAGGAGAATGGAAATGGGGAGCGCGTAATGTTCTATCCGCATGGTCACATCAGGTTGAGGAGCGAAGCTAGTCGCGCCATGACTTCCGTCAGTTCAGAAGTGATGCACCACGGCCATGACTCTTGGAAGGTCAAGTACCCAGAAAATGGCTGGTCCTTCGACCATCAGGTGGTTCGGACCGATGGATCCACATTGTGCGTCTACTAGACCTTGTTGCTGACAGAGGGGTCGTTCTCAGTCCGGGATCTTACCACGCTGTCATTTATCCGCAACACTGCTGGAGATAGGTGAGGACCACGGCATTGAAGGCTTCGGGTCGTTCGGCATTGCTCAGATGACCTGCTCGGGCGATCACGACCAATTCACCTTGTGGAAGCGCTTCCACCATGGCTTGGCTGGTCGGTAACGGCATCAATTCATCCTCTTCTCCTGTGATGACCAACGCAGGCCGAGCGAAACCGCGTAAGACATCCGTCCTGTCACGGCGATGCGCCATACCCCGCGAGGCCGCGGCCACAGCCAGTGGATCCTGGCGCGCTATCATACGTTCGATACGATAGGTCAGATCAGGGTCTTCAGCCCTTGTTGTCCTGCCCAAGACCTTTGGGATCATGCCACGAGCGATGATGTCCATCCCTCGTTCCGTGGCATCCCGTGCAGTGTTCTCCCGCGCGACGATGCCTTCCGGTGTGTCCGCCGCGCTTCGGGTATTGCAGAGGATAAGGCCTGCCATCCGTTCTGGTGCTCGTTCGACCAGCGACATGGCCACGTATCCCCCCATGCTGAGCCCGCACGGGATGAACTTATCGATCCCGCGTGCATCCAGGTAGTGGAGCAAGTCCTGAGCGTACGACTCCATGGTGACCTCGGTCCCATCTCCTCGGCTCTCGCCGAAACCGCGTAGATCGGGAGCTATCACGTCCGCCGCGGAACGCAGTTCTTCTAAGTTCGGGTCCCACAGTGTGTGGTCCAGTGGGAAACCATGTATCAGGAGGAGGGTGGGGCGCATGACGTCGATCGTTGGTTGCTCGTGGCATCGAGGTGGCCAAGGTTGTGCCAAATTTGTATCATGCGCAATCCACCCCTCGTGTCGTTCCTTGCCCTTGGGTTCGGGATCTCTTGGTCCATAGCAGTCATAGGGCCCTGGGCCGGTGTTGATACGACAAATTCGGCCTATGTCTTTGTTACTGTTCTCTGCATGCTTGGACCAGCCGCTGTGGCCATCATCCCATTCGCTGCCCCGAGTCGCGGGCGCGTGACCGATCGTATTGGTTTCAAGGGGGCGGTGTGGGGCATCTGGCGTGTACTGCTCGTCCTATTTGGGGCACGATCACCCCGCGCATCCGTTCTTGAGTATCGTGCTGAGGATGCTCCGCATCTTGCTCGCCGAGGTTTTCGACGAGGTGGAACTGCGGGTGAAAGGTGTTTTGCGGCCCTGCGCGCTGCACGGGTCCGTCAAGGGTTCGGCAGGCGCTCAGATCCTATTCACTTCGGATGGTCAAGTGCAATGGACCTCTCCAGTTGGCATGGCCGAACTGCTGGTGTCACGCATGCGTCGCATCTAGGTATCCGCCTTCGATGGTTCTTATCGGAGGTCGTTCTTTCAAATCATGGTCACCACCTGCCAGTCCGGTCGAACTTCCTGGCCTGCCTTTTCCTTGCAGGCAGCCTCAGCACGACTTCGTTCGCCACGGAATACGTGGTGCCTGCAGGTGATGTGTCCGTCTACTTCGCCAACCTGCCGAAGGATGCCACCTATCTGTCTTTTTCCGCTGCTGCCGAGTACCACGCTTCGGGTGATATCGTGCTTCCGCGCAAGCAATACTTGGTGATCGATGGAAAAGGCTGCAAGCTTTCGTTAGGACCAGTTTCCAATGGCTTCACCACGCCGATCGCGGATCAGAAGACAGCCGCACAGCGCACGGGTGATCGATATACCATCCGTGATTTCGCTGCGATCGTCGGAGGACGCAAAGCCGTGGATCTTCAAGCGACCTTGAACAGTACGGTGATCAATTGTCGCCTGAACGGACAGACCGAAGTGGCCGTGGATCTGCGCTTCTGTCTGATGGCCAGGCTGGAGAACGTGCTCGTGACGAACCCTGCGGGCCGGGGTTTCCTCATCCGCTGCGGCGATTGGCCCGGTGCGAATACGATGAACAGCCAGAGCAACCACACCGTGTTGGAACAGTGTAGGGTGTACTGTAGCAAGACGACCACGGCAGCCTTCACGGTCCTGAACAGTGGAGGTGTAAGAATGACGGATTGCATCAGCGAAGGTGCGGAAGCCGATAACGACCTCTTCCTTTCTGCCAGGACCGACGGCGACGAGGAGGGGTATGCGAACAATGCCGTGGTGAAGACCTTCACCCTCTCCAATTTCCACGTGGAGCATCGGCTGCGCAAGGCCAGCATCCACGTGAATATGCCGCCAAAGGCCACCGTGCAGTTGGAGAACATCTATTGGAACAATCCGATCGGTGCCCCGGTGATCCATTACGTATCCGGTCAACTCAATGTCAGCAACATCGGATGGTGGAACCCTGATTTCCGCATCCATACTGCTAATCCTGTGCCTCACATCAACTTCGACGCATGCCACAAGGCCTTGGTGGTCACTGACAAGCCCGATGAGACCGGCGACCGAGCGGGTGCGCTGCATCTGGTCGGTGAAGCGGCTGCGACGAAGAAGTTGGATCTGACCTATGTGCGCACTACGCGACGGGCGATGTGATCCTTAGCCCGCAGCGGCTACCACTTCAACCTCTTGGTCGGCATAGCGCACACGTTGGCCCGGCCGGATCTTGCACGTCTTGCGCAGTTCCACCTGTCCATCGACCTGTACCAGGCCTGCTGCCACCAAGTGTTTTCCTTCGCCACCGCTGGAACAAAAGCCTGCGAGCTTCAACAACTGGTTCAATTCCACGTGATCGCCCACGACCTCGAACCTCACTACTTCATTGCTCATGTGATCGATATTATCCGGAACCGCTGGGGCTCCGGACCGTTGCGAAGTTCGGCTTCTTCGTTCAACCGTTTGCCGATCAACGCTCGTGCAAGCGGAGCTGTGAAGGCGATGCGCAGTTCTTTCACGGAAGCTTCGTCCACCCCCACGATGGTCCATTGGCGCGCAATTCCTGCTTGGGCCCCGTTCAGATGCAACAAGCCTACGGTGGATCCGAAGCGCACCTCATCCTGTTGCGGGGCAGGCTCAATCATGCGTGCTGTTACGATGCGTTCCTGCAGAAGAGCAAGCCTCCCATCCAAGGCAGCCTGTGCACGTCGCCGTTCATCGTCGCTACCTAGTATGCTTGCTCGTTCCTGTTCGAGCTCCTGTCGTTCCTGGCGCAGCAACTCCAAACCGCGCGGCGTCACGTAGTTGGCCACACCATCGGGCAGGGGCGCTCGCTGGGGAATGAACGGAGCTTCCTCCTGGTCGTCTTCACGAACGAATCCTCGGCTCATGTGGTTCCGAAGGTACTTCGATGATCCCTGTTCGAACTACGCAGAAGACCATTCGAACCTACCGTCGAACTTGTACACTTCCTTTGAAGTGGGTATGCGCGGCTTCTTCTACGGCAATTGGTTCATTGGGCTTTGTGCGGTGGCACTGGGCATCGAAGCCGCGTGGCAACAACATGTTCCACTCAACGGGCTATGGTATCACCTTATGATCTTCTTCGGCTGTGTAGCCTTCTACAACCACGCCTACCGGGGCTATCTGCAAGGCCCCGGTGATGATGAGCGTGCACGGTGGTTCGCCACCCACGCACCTCGGCAACGCGTCGTTCAAACGGTCCTGATCCTATTGGTTGCGGCCCTGGTCATCGTCCAATATGACCGTTTCCTCGCATTGGATGCATGGGGTGTGGTCTCGATCGCTGTGTTCGTGGTGGTCGCTGCTGCCTACTACGGTTCGAAGAACAGGGCCCTACGCAACGCCGGTCCGCTCAAACCCTTCATTCTCGGTTTCGTGTGGGCGGGAGTGGTGACCGTTTTCCCGGTCGTGATCGCGGGGACTTCCGCGGGTGACCTCATGGTCGATGCCGGCTTGATGGCGCGACTCTTCTTCAAGAACATGATGTTCTGCGCCATGGTCGCTGTGTTGTTCGACATCAAGGACCACGCGGGCGACCACCGCAGTCAACTACGCACGTTCGTGGTGCAACGGGGATTGCGGACGACCTTGTTCAGCATCGTGCTCCCGTTCACCGTGCTCGGTCTGGTGACTTTTCTGGCTTACGGCTCCATGCACGGCTTCAGCGCCATGCGCTTGTTCGTGAACGCGGTGCCTTTCGCTGCGCTGCTCACCGTCATGTACTCATTACGCAAACGACGTCCGATACTCTATTATCTGGTCGTGGTGGACGGGCTCCTTCTGCTGAAGGCTGTCTGCGGATGTATAGGTATGTTGTGGTTCTGAGGACCCCCTGGATCTGGACGCGCCTAGTTCAATATCATTTTCGGTCCAGCGGTCTTCGATGATCATGGAAGACATCAGGAGTAGGGAACCTCTTCAGTCGGTCCGCGGTGTGGACATGTAGATCCCATCCCTCACGATATATCGGGCGAGTTCGCGCACCAGATCCTCCCGTCGATGGATGCGGTAGGTGATGTATTCTCCAATGCGGTCCTCGAAGACGATAGCCTCCGTCCACGGCATCCACGCGGTACGCAGGGAGAGATGCGCCCGGTAGGTGGTCATGCGCTGAAGTCCGGCGAGCTGATCGAAGTACCACAGCGTATCTCCGAGTTGTTGGCCTTGCCAACAGAGCGGAACGGCGGGATAACCGATCTCGGTGGTGCCCTGAATGAACGCCCAAGCACTGTCCTCCACCAAGGTATCTGCGTTCAGGTGATAGAAGGTGTAGCGTTGGTTCCGCATGGAGAACACCGAGAACGCACCTCCCGAAGAGGGGAGGATATGTTCACTGTGATGCCACACCGTATCGGTCACTTCCCCTTCGAACACGAAGTCGATCGAGTCCAGGTCCCAGGTCCAATGGATGCCTTTCGTTGGCAGATGTGTGCCTTGCCAGTCCGGCAGGTAGTGCTGCTGGATGGTATCCACACCCCAATTCGGTAACGCGGAGCGTACATCGAGCCCTTGAGCGGTGATCACCGTGGTCACAATGCAGGAGAGGATGACAAGTGTACTGCGCATCAGTTCAACAAGGTGAAGCCGTAGGAATAGAACGTACCGTTCAAGGACAGTACGTAATACCCTTCTTGCAAGCTGACCGGATTGATTACGATGAAGGACTCATTGCCGTAACCACCCGTTCCCCATGTACCCACTGTGCCAGAGGGGCCGGTGAGCGTCCAAGGCCGGTTACTGTGCAAGTAGTTCCCAAAGACGCGGAAGTTGAACACTTGTCCATTTGCGTTCAACTCGGAAAGGTTAAAGGTCGACCCGCCACCCACCAGTTCCAAACCGTAGATCTCCATGTCGGGGGTGGGCGCCCAACCGATGGTGAGCGTATCCGTGCGGCCGTCGCCGTTGGTGGCGGAAAGGAGCGCTGTAGTCAATGTGCTCTCATCATCTCCGGTTCCCATGCTCACGGGGATGCGGAAGGTGAGTGTGCAGTAGTAGCCTGAATCCACGGTGATGGGATCGGTGATGGATTGCCCGTTCACACTAACGGACATACCGGATGCCGTGGCGCTGATGCATCGGACGACGATCCGGTCGCCAGGGCGAGCCGGTGCACCGGAGATCCCGTCGTCCAGGTTGTCCTCCAGGAACATCAGGTTGAACGGTCGCTTCCAATAGACGTAAGGAATGGTGTCCACCGCGTTGCCGCTGGTGATGATCACGCTGTTGTAGCCCGGTACGGCCGTATCCATGTTCGGGCCTGGTCGTGCTGTGATCTGTGTACTGGTGACTGTGAGCACTTCAAAGGGTTCACCCCAAGCGGTGATGCTGTTCTGGGCCAGGTCGGTGTTGAATGGTCCTCCGGTGAAGGTGACCACTTGATCTCGATAAGGAACGAGCGGACTCCAGCTGGTGATGAGGTCCGCCCCTACGTTCCCACCGCCACCACCACCATTGTTGCCGTCACCGCTTGGATTGGCTGTGTCATCGTCGTCCTTCTTGCACGCGGTGGCCAGAAGGAGAAGGGTCAGCGAAAGGAGATGAAGCTTGTTCATTGGGATCAGTTCTTGAGGATGCGCGCAACGAATACCGAATCAGGTGTCCGGATCCGCGCGGTGTAGGATCCATTGCTGAGCGCAGCGATGGAGATGGATCGTCCATCCCCTTCGACCGTGGTCGTTCTACCCAGCATATTGATCAGCTCGACCGTGACGAACTGTTCACCGTCAGGTAGGCCGAAGCTGACGCGCTCCTGCGCAGGGTTCGGGAAAGCCGTGATCGAACGCCTGTTCACGGTTTCTCTGATCCCCACATCGTTGTACAGTTTTCCCGTACGGAATAGGCGTGCACCATAGAGATTCTCATCGGCCCCCCTCCAGAAGCTCACCGCACCACCGTTGCCATCGGGGAGTTCCACGCGCTCGCCATTGGAGGGCCCGAAGGACGTTGCGAAGGATGCCACCTCCGACCACGCGAGGGTCCCATCCGCGCGAACGCGCATGGCCGCGTATCTACTGGGTCCGCTCATGTCCATGATCGCGATCACCGCACCACTGTCACTGGCGACCAATCGGCTGGTCGGCTGGTATACGGACTCCAGGATCGCGGGCACGCCGCTGCTGATCCATTGCGGTTCGCCGGTGGCCAGATCATACCGTTGTACATAGAGGCCGATGCTATCGGATTGGTTGTCCATCCAACTTACATAGTAGGCTCCGTCGTGCACGAGCCCATCGATGTTCACTTGGCTGTTGGGTTGGTCACATGCCACCTGCACGGCAGGCATCCATAAGGGTTCGCCCACGGTGTCGATACGGTTCATGCGCAGGTCAATGCCACCTACTTCCCACACCGTGGTCAGTGCACCCTGGTCATCCATGCTCGAGGAGAAACCGTACTGCAGTCCACTAGCATCCGAGAGGGTCACGCCCCCCGCCCAAACGGCAACACCGAGACTGTCGTAACGGAACGCTCGTAAGGGTGTGCCTGCGCCGTTGCTGCCGCGGACCACGGTGAGAATTCCGCTTGCGCCGTCCGGGTGGACATCGAACGCCCCGGATCCTCCAAAGCCGACCAATGTCCCTGGCAGGTCGAATTGGATGGTGCCGTCCATATCGAACCGTTGCGCCCGGTAGCCGCCGCCGCCGCCGTTACAATTGTAGCAGTAGGCCATCAGGTAGGCGCAATTCCCACTGGCCACCAGGCGCGGGTTCTGATAGGTATTGTTGCTGGTGAGCACCGCAGCTTGCGGCCACAATGGTTCGCCATCGGTGTTGAGGCGCATGGCCCTTGTGGTGTCGCCTTGGTAGATGGTCGAACCGGTCACGAACGCGATCATCAGTGAACCATCCGGCATCAGCAGCGCGCTGGGCTGGTTCACGCTTCGGCCAGGTTGGTCCCAAAGCAGTTGACCGTTCGCGGTCCACAGCGCATTTCCTTCGCTGTCGAAGTGCTGGCCGAAGAGTTGCGCGCGGTCCACGTTGTTCCGCAGGTCGCTCCAGATCGCATAGTAGCCGCTATCGGCATCGGCAATGGCTACAAGGTTGCGCTGAGCGTTGGCCGCGTTGCAAACGGGCATGGGAGCCGCAGGGTCGTTGCTCCATTGGGCAAAGGTCCCAGCGTGCATCATGATGGCTACCATCACTGAACCCAAGCGGATCTCGGTCTTGTTCATGGCGCGAAGCAACAATGGACCAGCTGTGAGGGAAAGGTCCATCGAGCGAGCGGTCGGTGTCCTGAGGGAGTGGTTCAGCCAACCAGTGCCTTCAGCACTTCCTCCTTCTTACGCCGGCTGATCTCCACCCGGGTGCTGTTCCTGAGCACCACATGCCCATCGTCCAGGTGCGTGATCTGCGCCTTGTTCACCAAGGTGCTCCGATGGACACGCAGGAAGCCCAACGGCAACAGCATGTCCTCATAATCCTTCAGCGTACGAGCGCTCACGAACCTGCGGCCGTCCAGGGTATGGAGTTCCGTGTAGTTGTCGTCCGCCGTGCAATGGCTCAGTTCCGCAGGGGCCACGAAGTAGGTGCGGTCGCCGGTGGTGAGGGTGAGCTTCAGGTGCTGCTCGTCGGCCTGGCGGATGTTCTGCAGGAACTGCTGCTGCACCACTTCGCGGTCGGCATCCGGGTGGCGCTGGTGGTAGCGTTGCAGCGCCGCTGCCAGCTCGTCCGGCTGAACCGGCTTCAGCAGGTAGTCCAGGGCACTGAAGCGGATGGCCTGGATGGCATAGCGCTGGAAGCCGGTGCAGAAGATGACCTCGAAGGGCCAGGTGCCCAGCCGCTCCAACAGGTCGAAGCCACTGCCGCCGGGCATCTCCACATCCAGGAAGAGCAGGTCCGGCGCTGCCGAGGTGATCAGCGCGTGCGCCGGAGCGATGGCTTCGGCCTCCCCGATCACCGTCACCTCCGGATGCACGGCCAACAACGTGCGCAGGTAGGCCCTGTTCGCCGCGTCGTCGTCCACCACCAAGGCCCGGATCATGAGCGGCAAGTTAGAACGCGTGGTGCTCAGAGCAGCAAGGTCACGCGTGTGCCGGCCGCTGCACCCTGCGCATCGTGCAGGTCCTCGATGCGCACGGAGCGTTCACCGCCCAGCCTGCGCGTCAACAGGAGCAGGCGTTCGCGGGTGAGCTGCATGCCTAAGGAGCGATGGTCCTTGCCGCTGTGCGTCGTTGCACCGGTGGCGTTCCTGCCCAAACCGTTGTCGGTGATGGTGCAACGCACCTGTTCGCCAGCGCGTTCGAAGCGCACGGCCAACCGGCGTTCACCGGCCTTCTCCGAAAGCCCGTGCAGCACGGCGTTCTCCACGAAGGGCTGCACGATGAGCGCGGGCACCTCGGCATCTTCGTTCAGCAAGGCGGGCTCCACGTCCACCGTGTAGCTGAGCCCTTCCATGCGCACGGCCTCCAGCTTCAGGTATTGCCGCAGGAAGTCGGCCTCGGCCTCCACGCTCACCCGGTCGTCCACGCTGTGGTCCAGCACCTGGCGCAGCAGCCGCGCGAAGCCCTGCAGGTACGCGAGCGCCTCCACCTGCTGGCCCGACTGCGTCATGCGGGCCGCGCTACTGAGGCTGTTGTAGATGAAGTGCGGGTTCATCTGGCTGCGCAACAGCTTCAGTTCCAACAGCCCGTTGATCTCGGTGATCTCGCGGTTGCTGTCCGCCAGCTTGCGGTTCAGTTCTTCGAGCAGGGTGGCATGGCGCCGCTTCTGCCGGTAGTTCACGAAGAAGAGCAGCGCGGCGACCACGGCGAGCGCGGCGATCACGGCGATGCCGATGAGCCGTTGCCGGTTGCGCCGGATGCGCTCGGCCTGCTCGCTGTTCTGGGCGCGCAGCAGGGCGTTGTCCTTCTCCTTGCGTTCGGTGTCGAAGGCGGTGCGCAGGCGGGCGAGCTCGCGCTGGATGCCGGCGCCCTGCAGGCTGTCCTTCAGGGCCAGGTAGTGCTCCATCCGGCTGAACACGCCGTCGGCATCCCCTTGTGCGCGGGCGAGCTCGGCCAGGCTGAAGGCATAGTTCATCCGCAGTTCGGCATCCCCGGTACCGATCGCAAGTGCTTCGCCTTCGCGCAAGGCTTCATCGGCATCCTTGATCCGGCCCATCCGCAGGTACAGCGCGCCCAGGCTCCGCAGCACATAGGCCAGGTCGGTGGTGCTGTGCAGGGTGTCGTAGTGCGCCCGTGCCGTGCGGTAGGCCTTCAGGGCGGCGTTGGGGTCGCGCGGGGCCAGCAGGTCGCCGGTGTTCTCCGCCACGATGCCCATGCCCTGATGGTCGCGCAGGGTGGCGAAGATGCCCGCCGCCTCCGCCATGCGTTCCAGTGCGCGCACCGTGTCGCCCTGCTCGCGGTAGGTGTTGCCGATGGCCACCGCGCAATTGGCCAGCTTGTTCGTGCGGCCCAGCGCGCGTTCCAGGTCCGCCGAACGCTCCAGGAACTCAAGGGCCTGTGCATGGTCGCTGGTCTTGCGGTAGGCGATGCCGATGGAGTAGAGCAGGATGGAGGTGCTGGCGGTGTCGCGGGCCTGCTCGCTGTACTTCAAGGCCTCGAGGAAGTGGCTCAACGCGCCCACCTGGTCGCCGTGCTTCTCGGCCACCCAGCCCTTGTTGCTCAGGGTCACGGCGATGTGCTCGGGCCGGCCCGCCTTGCGGAATAGGGCCAGCGCATGGTCCAGGTGGTGTTCGGCGCTGTCCAGGTGCCCTTGTTGCGCCTCCAGCCAGCCCAGGTTGTTGTGCGCATCGCCCAAGGCGCGCGTGTTGCCGATGCGGGTGGCCAGCGCTAGGGCCTGATCACCGCACAGGCGCGCGCTGTCCGGGTCGCTGTGGATCAGGTTGAAGCAGAGGCGGGCCAACGCGTCGGCGCGGAGGGTGTCGTTGGTGGCGGTGGCCAGCTCACCGCGGATGCGGGGGACGAGGGATGCGTCCTGACCAACAGCGACCATCGCAAGGGCCAGCACTAGTGCGGAACACAGGAGACGCATCGGGGGCAAAACAGAAAAGGCCATCCGAAGATGACCTTTTTTGCGGACCGGACGGGACTCGAACCCGCGACCTCCGCCGTGACAGGGCGGCATTCTAACCAGCTGAACTACCGGTCCGTTCAGCCAAGCTTTTCAGCGAGGCGGGTGCAAATGTAGGGCTATGTCGGGAACCTGCAAATGCAGCCTGAAAAATTCCAGGTTGCAGCGATGAAGCTTTTGCCACTTATCAGGTTGCGCCAACCGGGAGGAGCCTACATTTACCCGATGCGAACGTGGGCTTTCGCCCTTGTCTTGTTGCCGGTCATGCTCCAGGCGCAGCATCTGAAGAATGGAGGATTTGAAGTGCTGCCGGATACCGGCTCCTTCAGACCTCGGTTCTGGTGGGTCAGCGATGGTCTTCAGGTGCAGCCCTCCACTGAACGACCGGCCGAAGGTGTTCGAGCCCTGCACATCCACGGGGAAGCGACTCCGAACGCGCCTGGTCACCTCCTCCAGAATGACACCAGCCGCTACACCGGCCTGCACAAGCTGCGCATCGCGGCCAGGGTGAAAGTCAACAGCGGGGAAGAGGGAGTTGAATTGTTCGCTTATTCCACCACGGAAGAGGGGGGCACGTTGAATTACCAGGTCGTCAGGCCACAAGGCGAGGCGCCGCAGAGCGAATGGGAAGAACTGGTCTTGACCTTCTGGGTGAATGAGCAGGTGCGCAGCCTCCGGATAGGGCTCCAGTTGAAGAGCACGGTGGACCTTCTCGTCGATGACTTCAGGGTGCAGGAACTGCCACGAAAAGACAGCCCTGTTGCACCAGAGCTCGCGCGCTATGCGGATGAAGTGTTCACCCTGATCAAGGAACATTCCCTGTACCGGAGTACCATTGACACCATAGCGCTCCGTGGCCAATTGTCGCAGTTGCTCGCGGATGGGCGATCAGTGGCCGACTTTCAAGCGGTGGCTAACTTCTTCTTGAAGTTCGTGGACAAGCACAGTTTCTACTGGAGCAAAGCTGAAGTGGAAGCTTGGCGCGGAGCGGATACGGATGACCTAGAAGCACCGATCCCGGCGGTGGCATTCGACTTTCCGATCACATCCGGAAACCTGATCGGCGACGATGTGGCTTACCTGAACATGCCTCAGTTCAACTCCGGGAATGCAGCTTGGGACACCTACTTCGCCGACACCTTGCATGGGCTGATCCGGGCCTTGGACCGCCCAGGACTGAAAGGGTGGGTGTTGGACCTTCGTGGGAACATGGGTGGAAACTGTTGGCCGATGTTGGCGGGTATCGGCCCTGTGCTCGGCTCCGGTGTTTGCGGGTATTTCGGAGCGGACGCGGACCGATCCGATTGGTCCTATGGCGAGGGGCGCAGCTTGATGGACGATTCAGCGCAGTGCTCCGTTTCCCGGGCACCTTACACATTACTTGCTCCCGATCCTCGTGTGGCGGTGATCACAGGGCCCTCCACCGCCAGTTCCGGTGAAGTAGTGGCGGTGGCTTTTCGCGCGCGACCCGGCGCCCGCAGCTTCGGGGCGCCCACCGCTGGCTATTCCACCACCAACACGAACTTCGAGCTAAGTGATGGGGCCATGCTTTTCCTTGCCACTTCGGTCTATGTGGACCGCGCAATGAACGCTTACGGTGCCGAACTTCCTCCGGACGAACCGGTGCCGGATACCAAGGAAGGTGATGCTGCCTTGGAACGTGCGGTGCAGTGGCTCCGAAGCCAGTAGGCTCAATACAGCCGCGCGCGCTTCGTAAGGAATTCCAGCAGGATGGGCTCGAAGCCGGCGTTGATGTCGGCCTCTACTAGGTCGATGCGGTATTGTCCGCACTTCAGTTTCAAGCGGTGCCAACGGTCGGCCATGGCGGCCTTGTAAGCCTCACGGACTTCCGCCGGGTGGGCTTTCACCTGTTCGCCGGTCTCCACATCCACGAAGGTGTACGGACGGTCCGCAAGGTCAAGATCCAATTCGTGCTTGCGGTCAACCACGTGGAAGAGGATGATGTCGTGCTTGTTGAACCGTAGATGTTGCAAGGCCTCGAAGACTTCGTCCTCCCGGTCAGCACCGTCGAGCATGTCGCTCAGGATCACCACCAAGCTGCGACGATGAGCGCGCTGGGCGATGTCGTGGAGCGCTTCCACTACCGAGGTTCGCTGGCCCCGGGCCGGTGCTTCGGTGCTGAGCAGGTCTTCCAATTGGTGCATCAGATGCCGCAAGTGGACCGCATTGCTGCGTGCTTCCTCCTTCACCAACACTCGATCGCTGAAGGTGGTGAGGCCTACGGCATCGCGCTGTTTCCGAAGCAACTGGACGAAGGCCGCGGCCGCATGCGTGGCGAACTGGATCTTGTTGAAGCTCCCTTTCGGTACGACGTCCGGGAAGTACATGGAGCTGGATGCATCCACCACCAACTGGCACCGCAAATTGGTCTCCTCTTCGTAGCGCTTCACGAACAGCTTGTCCGTGCGGGCATAGAGCTTCCAGTCGATGTGGCGGGTGCTCTCGCCCTGGTTGTAAGCCCGGTGCTCGGCGAACTCCACGCTGAACCCGTGGAACGGACTCTTGTGCAAGCCCGCCAGAAACCCTTCCACTACCTGCTTGGAGTGGAACTCGAGCTGGCTAAGGACCTGTAGGGCTTTCTGTTCGATGGGCATGTCCGCGAAGTTCGGAAAGAATGAAGCCCGGTGATGACCGGGCTTCACACAACAGGTTTTGTTCGATCAGGCCAACTGTCCTTCGAGCTTCTGGCTCAACTGGCTCTTGGGCACTGCACCCACACTGCGATCAACGACCTCGCCGTTCTTGATGAAGAGGATCGTGGGGATGCTGCGGATGCCATACTTCATGGCGGTCTGCGGATTGTTGTCCACGTTCACCTTGCCGATCACGGCTTTGCCATCGTACTCCTTGGCCAATTCCTCCACCACGGGGCCTACCATGCGGCATGGGCCGCACCATTCCGCCCAAAAGTCCACCATCACGGGTTTGTCGCTCTTCAGCGCGAGTTCTTCGAAGTTGCTGTCGGTGAATTCGAGTGCCATGTTCTTGGGTGGGCAGCTTGCGCTGCCTCGTTTGTTACAGTTCGTTGGTCGTGCAAGTTGTGAATAGCTGACGATCGCTCGACTGCCTGATCCCGATCAGTTTTCCACGCGTTACGACCACAAAGGTACAGCCATTGGACAAGATCCTTGCCATGGAAACTAATCTGACGATCCGTCAGTTCAGGGTATAGGAAACCTCGGGAAGGCCATCCAACGACCGGATCAGGTCTTCGCTCACCGCCACGCTGATCCCTTTCGTGGGCGCTTCCAGGGCCATCTTCTCCTGTTCGCTCACGAGTTGGATGCTCACCCTGCACTTGCCCGGAGAGGCTTTCAATAGCTGTCCAAGTTCACGGGCCAATGCGTCGTCCACCCGGTCGGCATCCAGCTTCAGGTTCAGTTTGGTGATGTACTTCTCCCGCGCATCGCCCAACAGGTCGATGTTGTACACCTTCAGTTCCATCTGGCCTTCGTCACGCCCCCAGGTACGCGCCATGGCCTTGCCTTTCACCAGGAGCAATGCGCCGGTCTGTAGGTAGAGCTTGAACTTCATGTAGTCCTCGCTGAAGAACATGAATTCGTGGGTGCCGCTGTGATCCTCCAACGAGAGGCTTCCGAAGGGTTTACCGCTCTTGGCGATGCGGTGTTCGGCCTTGGTGACGATCCCCGCGAAGGTGAGGTCGCGGCCCGCCAACTTGTCCAGTTCCTTCAGATCCGGCAGGGTGGTGTTGCAGAGGTACTTGATCTCCAAGCGGTGGTCGTCCAAGGGGTGACCGCTCAGGTAGAAGCCGATCACTTCCTTCTCGTAATGGAGTTGTTCCAACGCGCTCCACGGATCGATGGCCGGTAGGGTGGGTTCAGGGATTCCCGCGGCATCATCCGACTCCCCGAACATGTTCACCTGTGCGCTGTCCGCTCCGTCCTGGCTTTGCTGCCCATAACGCACCAGCGTTTCGAGGAAGGAGGGCTTGCCTTCACCCGCGCTGTGGAAGAAGTGTGCCCGGTGGCTCTTGGGGAACCCGTCGAACGCTCCGGCGTAGGCCAGGCTTTCCAAGGCTTTGCGGTTGGCAGCCCGCAGGTTCACCCTCCGCATCAGTTCGTAGATGTCCTTGTAGGGACCATTGGCTTGCCGGTCGGCCACAAGCGCTTCCACGGCTGCTTCGCCCACACCCTTCACCGCGCCGAGCCCGAAGCGGATCTGGCCCTGCTTGTTCACGCTGAACTGCAACTGGCTCTCGTTCACATCGGGACCCAGCACGGAGATGCCCATGCGCCGGCATTCCTCCATGAAGAAGGTGATCTTGTCGATGCTGCCCTGCGAGTGGGTGAGCACGCTGGCCATATACTCGCTGGGGTAGTTGGCCTTCAACCATGCCGTCTGGTAGGCCACGAAGGCGTAGCACGTGCTGTGGCTCTTGTTGAAGGCGTACTGCGCGAAGGCCTCCCAGTCGGTCCAGATCTTCTCGCACACCTTGGCATCGAAGCCCCGCTCGGCGGTCCCCTCCAGGAACTTGCCCTTCATCTTGTCCAGCGTGGCGCGGTCCTTCTTGCCCATCGCCTTCCGCAGCACGTCCGCGTCGCCTTTGGTGAAGCCCGCCAGCTTCTGGCTCAGCAACATCACCTGCTCCTGATAGACCGTTACCCCGTAGGTCTCCTTCAGCAATTCCTCCATCTCGGGGAGGTCGTATACGATCCGTTCCAGACCGTGCTTCCGCTTGATGAAGGTGGGGATGTATTCCAAGGGCCCCGGGCGGTACAGGGCGTTCATGGCGATCAGGTCACCGAATTGGTCGGCCTTCAGTTCACGCAAGTACTTCTGCATCCCCGCACTTTCGAACTGGAAGGTGCCGTTGGTCTCGGCGCGCTGGTAGAGCGCGTAGGTCTTCGGGTCGTCCAGCGGAATGCCGTCGATGTCGATCCGGATGCCGTGGTTCGCATCGATCATGCGCAGTGCATCGCGGATGATGGTGAGCGTCTTCAGCCCCAGGAAGTCCATCTTGATCACCCCGGCGTCCTCGATCACCTTGCCATCGAACTGGGTGATCAGCATGGGCGAATCCTTGCTGGTACACACCGGGATGTATTCCGTGAGATCACTTGGAGCGATGATCAGCCCTGCCGCGTGGATCCCTACTCCGCGCACGCTGCCTTCCAGCTTTTCGGCTTCGCGAAGTACATCGGCGGTGAGTTCACCACTTTCCAGGATCTCGCGCAGTTGTTTCGTCGCGGCGATCTCCTCGCTGCTGAAGTTCTCCTTCTGTTTCAGGCTGCCTTCTCCGTCCAACGGCGCGCGTAGGATCCGGCCTAGTTCGATGCCCGGTCGTTCCGGGATCAACTTGGCGAGCCGGTCGGCCTCTTGCAGTGGTAGGTCCAACACCCGGGATACATCGCGGATGCTGCTCTTCGCCGCCATGCTGCCGTAGGTCACGATCTGCGCCACTTGGTTCTGGCCGTACTTCTCCACCACGTAGTCGATCACCTTTTGGCGGCCTTCGTCGTCGAAGTCCGTATCCACATCGGGCATGCTCTTGCGGTCCGGGTTCAGGAATCGCTCGAACAGCAGGTCGTACTTGATGGGATCGATGTTGGTGATGCCGATGCAATAGGCCACCGCACTGCCCGCTGCACTGCCACGGCCCGGACCGATCAATACCCCGATCTTGCGACCGTGGTTGATGAAGTCCTGTACGATGAGGAAGTAGCCCGCGAAGCCCATGGTGCGGATCACGAAGAGCTCGAAGTCCAGCCGCTCCTTGATCTTCAGGTCCAGCGAATCGATGCCCGAGACCCCATCGTTGATGTACCGCTTGATGGCCCCCTGATAGGTCAGGTGCTGTAGGTAGTCGTCCTGGTTGGTGAATCCTTCCGGTAGCTGGTAGTTGGGCAGGAGGATGTCCTTCTTCAACTTCAAGGTCTCCACCTTGTCCACGATCAGGTTGGTGTTGTCCAAGGCCTCCGGCAGATCGCGGAAGGTCTCGGCCATCTGGGCCTGGGTCTTGAAGAAGAACTGGTCGTTGGGGAAGCCGAAGCGCTTGTCCTTGGTGGAGGTGTCCTCGTCCGTGGCGATGGGCGTGCTCTGCTTCTCGCCGGTGTTGATGCACAGCAGGATGTCGTGCGCGTTGCTGTCCTCGCGGTCGGTGTAGTGGCTGTCGTTGCTGGCGATGATGGGTACGTTGTACTTGCGGGCCCATTGCACTAGCACGGCGTTCACCTTGTCCTGTTCGGGTATGCCGTGGCGTTGCAGTTCGATGTAGTAGTCCTCGCCGAAGAGGTCCAACCACCACTTGAACTCGGTCTCCGCAGCGGAGAGGTCGCCATCACCGGCGCGCATGATGGCCTGCGGAACACTGGCCCCCAGGCAGCAGGTGGTGGCGATCAGTCCCTCGTGGTACTTCACGATCAGCTCCTTGTCGATGCGCGGATACTTGCTGTAGAACCCGTCCATGAAGCCCAGGGAGCAGAGCTTGCTCAGGTTCTTGTAGCCTTCCGCGTTCTTGGCCAGCATCAGCTGGTGGAAGCGCTTGTCCTTGTCGTCGCGGGTGAAGGTCTTCTTGAAGCGATCGGCCACCACATAGAACTCGCAACCCACGATGGGCTTCACCTTGGGCGTGCCGTCATCGTTCTTGTGCTTGCCCGCCTCGGCCACGAACTTGAAGGCCCCGAACATGTTGCCGTGGTCGGTGATGGCCAGCGCGGGCTGGCCGTCCTTCGCCGCTTTCTTGAAGAGCGATGGGATGCTGGCGGCCCCGTCGAGGAGCGAGAATTGGGTGTGTACGTGGAGGTGACTGAACGACATTGGAGGAGCTTGGACCCGCGTTTACCCGAAGAGGCTTTGGAGGTGGGTGAACTGCATCGAATTTGGCCGGGTTGAGGGGCACGAAGTTACCGACGACGTTCGGCGGCTACAGCGTTTTTTTCCCACAGCGCACAGGCTTGCGGGTCAATGGGTTGGGCCATCGATCGTGGAGCGCCCGCAAGTATTATCCTTGGGAGAATATCGCCACTATGAACAAGCCGATCATGCTCACTCTCCTGTTGTTGAACGTTGTCGTTCTTCTTGGTCAACTGTGGCCGGAAGGAGCGCCGCCATTCGCTCGATATGTGAACATCGCTTTCCTACTTGCGACGCTGTTCCATTTCGTAAATGCATGGAGGAAGGGCTCTTCGAAAGCGGATCGCTCAGTCTGACCTTGACGATGTGTTCAATTGGCCATAAGCCCGCTCAGAACTTGAAGCCATCATAGAACTGCTTCACATCCACCGTGAACTTATCCAGCTCCGTCTTCATCGTGTACATCATGTGCCCGCCATTGTAGTAGGTCACCGCGATGTTCTTCCGCAATTCCTCATCCAGGAACATGTGGTCCACCGTGTACTCCGTGGCGAAATAGGGGGTGGCCAGGTCGTAGTAGCCGCTGCAGATCAACACGCGCAAAGCCGGATTCTTGTGGATGGCTGAGCGCAGTGTTTCGGCGTTATTCAGGAACTTGTTCTGGTCGCAGCCGTAGTTCCAAGGTTGCACCTTGCCGGTGAGGATCTCATACACCTTGTCGCTGTTCTCGTACTTCAAGGTGTTGCGGAGGTGGTCGTTGATAGCCGCCGTGTAGGGCCCGTATACCGTGAGGTTGTAGCTCGGGTCGAAGTCGAAGCCATCGCCGGCGTCGCTGCGGTCGATGCCTTTGATCGTGCCATCGAACCTGCCGATCGTGCGGCTTTCTGTTCGGAGCAGTTCCTTGGTGAAGACCCGCGTGTTCAAACGGTGATGGTTCCGTTCGATCACATCGGCAGTAATACCCGTGTAGGTGCTGAGCCAAGCTGCCATGGCCGCGCGCTCTTCGACCGTGGTGCGGTCGCCTTTCATCAAGAAGGTGGTGTACTCCGTCATCGCGAACGCTTCCACCTCCCGCAGGAACTTATCCATGGCAGGGTACCGCCCCTTGTCCACCTTGCCGTGGTGGTAGGCCGTGGCCGCGAAACTGGGCAGGAAGAGGCTGGCCGGTAGATCGTTCCCCTCGTTGCCCACCAAGGTCTGGAAGTTCATCACCGCGCTGATGAGCACGATACCGTTGAGGTACATGCCGTGGCGGTCCTGCAAATAGCCCGAAAGGCCTGCTGCTCGCGTGGTTCCATAACTCTCCCCGGCCAGAAACTTCGGCGAAGACCACCGACCGTTCAACGTGACGTACTTGTGGATGAAGTCACCCACGCTTTGCAGATCCTGCGTGTACCCGGTGAATTCGCTCTTTTCCACATCCTCCGCCGGACGGCTGTACCCCGTTTCGATCGGGTCGATGAAGACCAGGTCGGTCTTGTCCAGCCAGGACTGTGCGTTGTCCACCACCACGTAGGGTGGACCGCTGCTCGTTCCATCATCGTTCATCACCACGCGCTTCGGCCCCAAGGCACCCATGTGCAACCAAACCGAGCTGCTACCGGGCCCACCATTGAAAGCGAAGGTGATGGCCCGCTTCGCGTTACCGCTCGTCTTGTCCTTCGGGGTGTCCTTGGTGTAGGCTACATAGAAGTTGTGCGATCGCTTCACCCCCTTTTCATCCAACAGGACCAGATGCCCCGCGGTGGCTGTGTAGTCGATGCGCTGCCCACCGATGGTGATGCTATGTTTCGTGACGCTGGTTTCGGGATAGTTGTAGGCCCCCTTGGCGTCCACTTTCGCGGTATCCTGGGCGGCACACGTCAGGTGCAGTGAAAAGAGAAGTCCGAAGGAGAGGAGGGAGCGTTCCAGTTCGCGCATGACGCAATGCTACGGAACACCTCGCTTCCTGCAGTGTGCCTTGTGCTATCGTTCCGAAAGGGTTCGTGGTACACAGTGCACCGGGAAGTTCACCGAGTTGGCGATGAAGCACAGTTCATGGGCCTTGTGGTGCAGTTCGGTCGCTTTCGGGATCATCGCTTCGTCGCGCACCATCACCTCGGGGTGAAGGCTAACTTCGAGGAAGCGTCCGCTTCCATCCGATGCGGTCTCCATGGTTCCTGTGGCATGATCAGTGTAAGCGATGACCACCACCCCGTTGACCGCGCACACATGCAGGAAACTCATCATGTGGCAAGCGCTCAATGCAGCCAAGAGCATATCCTCCGGGTTGTGTCGCCCCGGATCGCCGCGGAACGTGGGGTCCGCTGAACCCAGCAGCTCCGGTTTGCCGTCGATGTTTATCCGATGATCCCGCTTGTAGCTGCGGTAGTGGTCGGTACCGGTGCCGAGGTTGCCGGTCCACTCCAGCGTAAGTGCGTAACGATGCATTCGCGACATCATTTCTCCTTCCGCTCTTCGAGCATTTTCTCCAGTTCGGGGAGCTGCTTCTTGTAGGATTCCACATCCCACGTCATGTTCCAATGGCTCACGTAGTCGGCAAGTGTGCCAAGCCCAACCGATGCCCGTCGCTCATCAACGCGGTCAGGGTCTTCTAGCGGACTCACATAGTGCTTACCGGTCTCTTCGTATATACCGATCTGGCTCCCGTAGATCTGTCGCTTGCCATTGCGCATCAGCACACGATCCTCCAACAAAGCAAGGCTGCTTCCTTGAGCCTTGCCGTTCTTCACCGCTTCGCGCATCATGGGCAGGTATTCCTCCTGCGTGGCAAGGTCGGCGTGCTGGATCACCAGGAAAAGGGTGGAGTTACCCGTTGGGCCGATCACATCCGCACCTAACCAACCACGTTCATCCAAGATCCTCTTTACCACGATCAGGTTCATCGAGTCTTTGCGCGCCATGTTGGCCCAGAGTTCCTGCATTTCCTTTGAATCACGGCCGTATTTCGATTCGATCTCACCGATCTGCTGACGGAGTCCTTGGTCCTCGTTATGGATGGAGTCCAAGAGGGCCACCAAGGGCTTGTCGTAGTTGGCCTCTGCGCGATCCTTGTTCGCTTTGATCAGGCCGATCACTTCACCCCATCGCTTATCCGTGTGAAGGCTGTTGAGGTCACTGTCCTTGCTGATGTGGCCCAGGTTCGTGTAGGTCATCTTCTCCGCGATCCGGTTCAACTGGAAGAAGGCTGAATCCGCCACACCCGCCAACGCCCACGAACAGGCCGCGTTGTACCGATCACCTTGGTAGCCTTTCCACCCGTTGGCTTCGAAGGCCTTGGAATACGTTTCAGCCGAGCCTTTGTAGTCCTTCTGTTCGTACAGTGCGAATGCTGTCTTGATCAACTCTTCGTAGCGCGCTTCATCCTGGGCAATACTCGCCACGCTCAGCAAGAGCGATAGCACGATGGTGATGCTCGTTCTCATGTCCCGAAGGTACGTACGCATTACCTTCACCTCATGTCCGTCCTCCACCGGTTCTACACGGCCTTCGCCCAACGCGACTGGGCCACCATGGGCGCCTGTTACCACCCCGACGCCCGGTTCAGTGATCCGGTCTTCACCGATCTCGATGCCGCCGGTGTGCGGGCCATGTGGCGCATGCTGCTCACCAGCGGTACCGATCTACGGGTCACCTTCCAAGTGCTCGAAGAGAACGCGAACAGCGGCAGAGTGCACTGGGAAGGGTGGTACACCTTCAGCCGCACAAAGCGCTCTGTACACAACATTATCACCGCTGACTTCACCTTGAAGGATGGACTGATCCTGGTGCATCAGGACCACTTCAGCCTCTGGCGCTGGAGCCGGCAGGCATTGGGACTACCGGGTCTTCTTTTTGGCTGGTCACCGCTCATCGCGAACAAGGTGCGGGCTAAGGCGGCGCAGGCGCTCGCGAAGCATCGCCAGCAGTTCCCTGTTTAGGGGGTTTTCAGTTCGGTTACCTTCAGTGATCGGATCTCGCGCCGCGTCAGTGCGCGCACATTCACATACCAAGCAGGATCCACCTGCATCTGTGCATTCTTTCGGAAACGTTGTTCCGTGACCGCGGCTTGCCATGCCGTGCCCACTGGGGTAAAGACCGCACTTCCATCGATCACCACGCGCACGGGGAGTCGCAGACCGGGTACAGCGTTCACCCAACGCATCCAAAGACGGCCGTTCACCAACGCGTGCTCCAAGGTCGGGACCTTCGTGGTGCGCAGGTATTGATCGAAGAGCGATGGATGAAGCGTTGAACGCGTGGTGGCGTTGTAGTCGATCAAGAATGCTTCCACTTCGGCACTTGTGACCACGCTGTGCTTGAAGGTCCGTGTCATCTCCAACAGCATCCCCTTGAACGTGCTGTCACCCACGATGTGCCGGATCATGTGGATCAGGTTGGCGCCCTTGTAATACATATCGCCACTGCCTTCCTGGTTCACGCCATAAGGCCCGATGATCGGCCGGTCGTTGCGGATGTTCTTCCGCAAGCCGATCACATATTCCTGAGCAGCCTCAGCCCCCTGCTGGCACTCTGTGAAGATGGTCTCGGTGTAATCCGTGAATCCCTCGTGCACCCACATGTCGGCGATGTCCGCCGTGGTGATGCTGTTGCCGAACCACTCATGCCCGCTCTCGTGGATGATGATGTAGTCCCACGCCAACCCGTGCCCCGTTCCGCTCAGGTCACTTCCGCGGTAGCCGTTCACGAAGTTGTTGCCATAGGCGATTGCGCTCTGATGCTCCATTCCAAGATGTGGTGCCTCCACCAGCTTGTAGCCGTCCATGTAGAAAGGGTAGGGGCCCAGCCATTCCTCGAAACAGTCCAACATCGCAGGCACTTGCTTGAACTGTTCCCGGGCCTTGTTCTCGTTCTGGCTCAGGACCCAGTAGTCCAGATCCAGTGCACCATCACGCCCTTGGTAGACCTCGTTCCAATGGGCATACTTGCCGATGTACGGCACCAGGTTGTACGTGTTGATCGGCTCCTTCACATGCCAGTTCCATGTGGTCATGCCCTCGGCGTTCTTCCAGGTGCTCACCAGGCGACCATTGCCGATCGCTTGCAAGCTATCCGGCACGGTGATGCGTAACATGGCGCCCTCCTCCGGCTCATCGCTCTGATGGTCTTTGCAGGGGTACCACGCGCTGGCGCCGAGACCTTGACAGGCCACGCTCATCCAAGGGTTCCCCGCGCTGTCCTTGCGCCAGATCCACCCTCCATCCCAAGGCGGGTTCTTCGCCGATTTGGGCGCGCCATGGTAGATGATCATGACGGTGTTGGCTTCACCCGCTTTCATGGTGCCGGATAGATCGAGCCAGATGATGTCGCCTTCACGCTCAAAGGCTAAGGATCGTTGTCGGATGCTAATGCTCCCATCGACGAAGGCCGGTTCATCCACGAGGATGCTGTCCACCACGAGCGGCTGTTGCAGGTCTATCTGCATGCGACGTCCTTCTGCTACCGCGTCGAAGGCGATCGTCGTGGTGCCCCGGATGGAGCGCTCAGCAGGATCCGGCTGGACCCACACATCGTAGCTCACCACGTTCCACCACGCACGTTCAGGACCGATGCCACCGCGCAGGCTATCGACACGGGTGAAGCTGTTCCGATTATCGTTGAGTTGAGCGGAAGTGAACGTTCCGCTCAATAGCAAGGGTAGGACGAGCGCCGTGCGCTGCATGAGGGCAAGGTAGCTGAGGCGGCGGGAAGGCGACACCGGTCAGGGGCGCGTAGGTGCAGGGGTGACGGGCTGTTCCTTCGGTGCCTCGAGCATCACCACCTCGAGCTTGCGCATGCCGTACTTCGCTTTCAAGGTGTTGCGGCTGTCGTTGCCTTCTTCGGGCGTGCCGAAGCGCAAGACGTCAAGTTCGGTCACGTCCTTCAGTTCGGGATACTCGGCCTTGTAACGGGCGATCAATTGCGCGGTGGTGAAGGCTTCGGTGGTCTCGATCAGCGGCGTGATGTAGACCGTGGGGCCGTTCCGCCAATTACCGATGGCATGGCTCCAGATGACGTTCTGGGCCGATGCGGATAGGCTGCCGATGAACAGGCCGGCGAGGAGCAATTGCTTCATGGCGTTCATGCTTCAAAGATCATACCTCAACGCACTTCCACCTCGTCCAGGAACATCCACGCAGGGTTCCCCGCGCCGGGGTCGCTAGGTGGAATGTCGCCGATGTGTTGCACCACCAACCGCACGTAACGAGCCTTGGTCGGCTTGTCCAATGCGAACGCGTTGCGCCCATGGACCCTGGCCATCGACGTGGATCTCCGCTTGATCGGGTCAGCAGGGATGACAGGGATCTCGCGCATCTGCGGGAAGGCCATGCCTGCTGAGGTATAGTTCTTCCCGTCGGTGCTCACCAGGAATTCGATCGCTTTCGGTGCATGGATCCAGCTGTAGGTCTCGTGCAAGGCGCCAACGCTCATTCGACTGATCTCCTGCAAGCTGCCAAGATCCACGGTGATCGTCACCCCTTCGCGCCAGCCCAGCCACTCGGTGTTCACACGCTTCTCCTGCGCGGTGATGCCATCCACCAGTGTGAAGGCACCACCGTCGTTGTAGCGTTCGTGGGGCGCGTTGCTCAAGGTGATCTTCTGGGCGGTGGCGGCGTTGAACATGAACTGCCGTTCGCTCAACGGACCGATGATCCCATCTTTCTCCGACCGCACCCGCAGCCGGGTGTCGTTATCGAGCATGAGGGGCGTGAAGTACCCCAACCAATCAGGTGAGTCGTTCTGCTGAAAGGCGATATTACCCGTTGTGGAGGTGCTTGCCTGCACTTCAATGGTGCCAGCGACCTTTCCTGGTCGTGGAACTAGGGAGACTTGGTACAAGCTCTTGCTCGCGTTCACCTTCATCGCGTCCAGCTTCGGGAACTCATTCTCCAACCGGCTCAAGAAGTCCGCTTCGTTGCGCTTCGCTTTCGGTGTCCACAACACTTCCGCCAAGGCCAGCATACGCGGCACGGCCATGTATTCCACATGTTCGGGGGTGAGGATGTACTCCGTCCACACATTGCCCTGGGCACCTAGGATGTACTTGCACTCCTCGGGCTTCAGTTCTGCGGGAATGGGCTCGTAGCTGTAGACCTTCTGCACCGTGGTATAGCCGCCGATGGCCAGCGGTT
>Ga0075157_10000653_pt1 | contig 25453 bp, 6 predicted proteins | sample JI81BgreenDNA_FD_70967 | JGI IMG/M metagenome (GOLD analysis project Ga0075157, IMG submission 70967) | Wastewater effluent complex algal communities from Wisconsin, to seasonally profile nutrient transformation and Carbon sequestration -... | ecosystem: Engineered > WWTP > Effluent > Algae...
TCTATTCCTATATCAAAGTAAAGTCAATCGATTTTAGATTTTAGATTTTAGATTTTAGATTTTAGGTTTTAGATTTTAGATTTTAGGTTTTAGATTTTAGATTGTAGATTTTAGATTGTAGATTGTAGATTGTAGATTTTAGATTGTAGATTGTAGATTGTAGATTGTAGATTTTAGATTTTATATTTTAGGTTTTAGATTTTAGATTTTAGAATTGAAGAAAGCGACTCCACTGATAAATCCGGGGGCAACTGAAGAGGATTCGGAGCTTTTTTCTCGCTCCACGGATGAATCCGGGGGCTTGTCACCAAATTGCTTGATTGTCACCCGTCCTTTACTTAAGCTTTAAATATCTTTATCTTTTCTTTACAAAAATGCTTATAAAGTGTAGCATATTCACTGATGACATCGAGCTATAAATCTATCAATATAAATCTATTAGCTCTATCCTTATACAACTTATAAATCAGCGGTGCGCGCAAGACTTGTTAATTTTTTTCAACTGTATCCAGAGCATCTTGCTTTGGGATGCAGTAGTTTCCATAGTAGTTCGCGGAGAAAGATTTGTGATGTGTTTGCAGTTTGCAGGTTTTCGGACAGACTGCCAAGTGAAACAATCATGATTCGCAAACCTTTGCAAATGCAGAAAAAATGTAAATTATTGCAACACAATTTCAGTGTTCTCTGCAAGATTTACCGGATGATGGCAAGAGATTATTGGCAGGTACTCAGACACGGATCAAAGTCCAGCGACCTCACAAAAAACGTTCGGAGTGAGGCAAAGCCGTGAATTATAAAAAGAAAAGATTTACTCTTTTAATAGCCAACGATGACGAGGATACGCGCTTTTTGGTGAAGGAAGCACTGGGAGAAGTTCGATTTGAAATTACGAGCGAATTTGTGGAAAATGGAGAACAAGTTCTAGACTACTTGTACCGTCGTGGTCAATATGTTGGTAGCAGCAATTGGCATCAGCCAGACTTGATACTTTTGGATCTGAATATGCCGAGGCTGGACGGGCGAGAAACACTAAGTTTGATCAGAGCTGACCCTCATTTGCAACAAATTCCGGTTGTAATACTCACAACTTCCCACCGCAGAGGAGATATCTTGCTTTGCTACCGCTTGGGAGCCAATTCTTTCATATCCAAACCAGTAACTTTTGAAGGATTGCTGGAAGTAATGAAGACTTTATGTGAGTATTGGTTTGAGATCGTTTCACTCCCACCGGATATGTAAGCTTTAATGGAGCGCTAAATGCGTAGTTTGAGTGTATAGTGAATTTGATAAGCGGAAATATTTGCCGATCGCAAGTATCGCTATCAAAACAAAAAAGTTGCCTTCGACTCGCTCCGAACGCTATAGTTGTGTTAACACGTAACCAATGTCTGAAAATTTTGTTGGTTGAGGATGACCTCGGAGATCCGACAATGATCGAAGACCTTCTAGGGTCATTCAGCGAGTCTCTATTTCTTCTCCAAACTGTTAAGTCTCTGGAGATAGGAGTTGGGCGTCTGGAAGTAGACAAGTTTGACGCCGTACTATTAGATTTGTCACTGTCAGACAGCTTGAGGGGAAGCGAGGCGATCGCAGTTTTGAAAGGGCGATGGCCGACATTGCCAATTGTGGTGCTGACAGATATCAACGATGAAAATATAGCCCGCTCAGTATTGCGCTGGGGCGCTCAAGATTGTTTGGTAAAGGGAAGATTTCACCGAACTCTGCTGGTGCGGGCTATCCATTACGCGATCGAACGCCAGCAAATCGAAGAACAATTGCGGCAGCAGGCTCTGCGACAGCGGCTGTTGGGCAAAATGATCGAACATATTCGATCGTCAATAGATCCGGCAAACATTCTCCAAAGTACCGTCGCAGAAGTGCGCCAATTTCTCCAAACAGACCGCGTTTTAATTTATCGCTGTCAGGATTGGGTGTCTCAATTGGACGGGGAAGAGCAAAAAGGTGCGATCGTCGCAGGTGACGGTTTGCCAGAAGGTTATATTGAAAACCAAAATATTAGTGCTGCTTTGGCGGTGTCATGCTTTGTTTTAGTCGAATCCCAATCGGTACAAGCAATAGCAGATGTCAACACTGCCCCCTTGGCTGGCAGTTGCAAAGAATTGTTGACAGATTGTGAAATTGCAGCAGTTATCAGCGTACCAATTTGGCAATCAGGCGACTGGGAAACGGCAAAAGAAACACAAGAAGCCAGTGTTTGGGAAGTCGAGAACAATCAAGATGCAGCGGAAAATTATATCTGGCACCAGGCGAGTGGCAAACTGCAGGCGCAGGGTAAAAATTTGCCGGATTCGATCGCAGAAAATGGCAATAGTTTGTGGGGAATGCTGACAGCATACAATTGCAGCGGTGTCAGGGAATGGCAACAGTGGGAAATAGATTTTTTACAGCACTTGGCAAATCAAGTGGCGATCGCGATCGAACAATCTCAACTTTACCGCAAGCTAGCAATAGCCAATCAAAAATTGCAGCAACTGGCAACTACTGACGGACTGACTGGCATTGCCAATCGTCGCCAGTTCGATCGAGTTTTGAGCTTAGAGTGGCGCAGATTGGCCAGAGAGGAACTGCCGCTGTCTTTAATTATGTTTGACATCGACTTTTTTAAACTTTACAACGAGTTTTATGGGCACCTCGGCGGGGACGATTGTTTGCGCCAAGTTGCCGGGGCGATCGCCAGCGCCACCAACCGGGCTGGGGATTTGACTGCCCGCTACGGTGGCGAAGAATTTGCCCTAGTGCTGCCCAACACTAGCGCCGAAGGGGCAAACGCTGTCGCCCAAAAAATTTGCGACGGCATCGCCAGCTTGAAACTACCCCACGCGCGATCGTCGATCGGCCCCTACGTTACCCTCAGTTGCGGCATTGCGACAGCGATTCCTTCTGCCCGGGAATCTCCCAATGCCCTAATTCGCAGCGCTGACAGCGCCCTTTTTAAAGCCAAAACCGAAGGCAAAAATCGCATTTGTCACGCCAGCAGTAACTCGGAATCTTCCCCGATTGTTATGTAAAATTTGAAGGTAATTTGTAATATCGTGTTTGATTTTTCACTCACAACTCATAACTCATAACTTATATTGTTGACCTTGGCATCAGAATAATTTTTTGATATCATGTCCGTTCGATTGACCATAATATCACGGTCGGGCGGGTTTTTGAGATTGTTAATTATTAGCAGATATTGTTGGTGAACCCGCCCCTACCTGATTTCTGCTAATCGACCGGACATGATATTACTTGTTTAGGAACAGGCTTTTCGGCCTGTTCCACAAGAAAATTCCCTCTTTGTGGAACAGGCCGAAAAGCCTGTTCTTGAGAAGGGTGCCAGATGTGAGATATTGCCCATTTCCGCTTTCCAATTACCAATTGCTAATTTATTGCCCCAAATTTGAATTCCTACCAGTTAAATTCGGCCGCACTGGAATTTCAATTAAAAACTCCGCTCCCTCACCCGGTGTCGAAATACAGCTCAATCGGCCGCCGTGGCGATCGACGATAATCGAGTGAGAAATCGACAGTCCCAAACCCGTACCCTTGCCCACAGGTTTAGTCGTGAAAAATGGGTCAAACAGCCTCGATCGCACTGACTCCGGTATCCCCCCCCCGTTGTCGGCAATCGATACCGCTACGAAGCCCCCAGCCACCTGATAACTGCGAATAGCGATCGTGCTGGGATGTCGATCGCACTCCTCGATCGAACGCTGCTTGTCCCGTTCTTCCAAAGCATCGATCGCATTAATCAAAATATTCATAAATACCTGATTCAACTCGCCAGGAAAACATTCAATTTGTGGCAAGAGTTGGTAGTCTTTAACTATCTGAATTTCTCCATGACTGCTGTGAGATTTTAACCGATTTTGCAAAATCATCAAAGTGCTATCAATTCCCTCGTGAATGTTAACCGACTTCCCTGCGGACTCGTCCAATCGGGAAAAATTACGCAACGATTTCACAATCTCGACAATTCGCTCGGTTCCTACTTGCATCGAGTTAAACAATTTCGGGAAATCCTCAACAATATAATCCAAGTCTATTTCATCAATTTTATCCAAGACTTGGGCCGGAGGATGAGGACAGTAATGCTGGTAAACTTTAATCAATTCCAGCAAATCTAAAGTGTAATTGCGAGCCGGACTGAGATTGCCGTGAATAAAGCTAACGGGGTTATTAATTTCGTGAGCAACACCAGCAACTAACTGACCCAAACTCACCATTTTTTCATTTTGAACGAGCTGAGCTTGAGTCGTTCGGAGCTTGTTAATAGCTGCTTCTAACTCTAGCGCTTTTGAACGTTCTCGCGCTTCCGATTCCTGCAAAGCTGACTCGGCTTGTTTGCGATCGGCAATTTCACTTTGTGCTTGCTCAAACAGCATTGATTGCTGGATCGCGATCGCCAACTGCACGCTAATTTGTTTGAGACACTCGACCTCAATTTCCAGCCAGCGACGGCGGCCCGCGCACTCGTGGGCAATCAATAGCCCCCACAACTTGTCGCCTTGCAAAATCGGCACTACCAAATTAGCTCGCACCTGAAATTGACTTAATAAATTAATGTAGCACTGGGAAAGACCTGCTTTGTAAATATCATCCACAGCTAAAGGGCGACCGTCTTCGTAAGCCGAAGCATGGCTGTCTTCAAAGCACGAATCTTTAATAGTTATTCCCTGAATCGACTGCCAAGTTTCGCCCACCGACTCGACTGTTATAAAACCGCTCCAATCGGGATTAAAACGATAAATAACTGTCCGGTCTGTTTGCAAAAACTGCCGTACCTCAGCAACAGTTTTTGTCAAAATTTCTTCTAAATTGAGAGAAGATCGAATGCGTTCCAGCATTTTTACCACCAGGCGTTCGCGCTTTAATTGCTGGCGCAAGATAGCCTCAGCAAGTTTGCGAGAGCTAATATCTTCAATCACACCAATTAAGTAGCTAGGTTCCCCAAACCCATCCCGCACTAAAGATACAGTCATATTAGTCCAAACAAATGAACCGTCTTTGCGAATAAAGCGTTTCTCAAGGGAATAATTACAAATTTCCCCAGCTAACAGTCTGTCGCGCGACTCGACATCTGCTGCTACATCTTCGGGGTGAGAAATGTCCCCAACATTTCGCGATTTTAGCTCTAATTCTGAGTAGCAGACAATATTGCAAAACCCTTGATTTGCATTCAAAAATTGACCGTCGCGCCACACTTTAACAATGCCAATCGCCGCTTGTTCAAATACAGCTCGAAATCGCTGTTCGCTTTCTTGTAAAGCAATTTCTGCTTTTTTGCGATGGCTAATGTCCATTGCCGTGCCACACAGCCGGACCACCTGACCCAACTCATTTTTAACAGCTTTTCCTTTAGCGTTAACGTGCCTAATTTCTCCTGATGGAAAATAGATGCGGTGGTCGATATCGTAAGCTGTTCCTTCAGTCACTGCTTTTTGTACAACTTCTGCAAACCTTTCTTTGTCATCGGCATGAATTTGCTCTAAAAGTTCTTCCATTGTCGGCGGCCGATTCAATTCTCGACCGTAAACTCGAAACAGTTCTTCCGACCAAGTAATAACTCCTGTCTCCCTATCAAATTCCCAATTGCCGATGCGGGCTATTTTTTGCGCTGCTTGCAACTGTTCGGCAAGTTGTTGCAAAGATGCGATCAACTGCGTTTTTTCGGCTTCTGCTGCAACGCGGGCGCTGATATCTTTGTGAGTGCCTGTTATCCGCAGCGGCGTACCCCATTCGTCGTACTCGACGACCTTGCCCATCGCCAGAATCCACTGCCAATTGCCCGCTTTATTGAGCATCCGAAATTCAAATTCATAGATATCAGTCTCACCTTCCAAATAGGAATTTAAACATTCCATTACCTTCACTCGGTCTTCGGGATGCAGCAAAGTTTCCCAACATTTGAGGTTATTTTCAATTTCGGTTTCTGCATAGCCTAGCATTGATTTCCAATAAAAGTCGAAATAAGTTTCGCCAGTAGCTATATTCCAATCCCACAGCCCCAAAGAGCTACCGGAAACCGCCAACTGTAATCGCTCTTGACTGAGTTTTAATGCCGATTCGGTGCGTTTTATTTCTGTGAGGTCGGCAATTATGGCTATCATTCCTATCGGTTGCTTAGCGCTATCTTTAATGCAGTTAGCCCGCAAAAAAGTTTCTATAATATCGCCATTTTTACTCTTGATTTCAATTTCACTTTCCCAGGAAAAACCTTTCCGCAGCACCCTAAATAACTTTCTCAAGTCTTGAGATTTGGGGTACATTACTGCTGGGCCGCCGGCATTATTTAGTTCCTCCACTGTATAGCCGTAGCGCTGAATAAATGCTTGATTATGATAAACGGAATAACCGTCTAAATCTGCGATCGCGATCGCATCACTAGCACTGTCTACAGCTTGAGTTACTAGGCACAGAGTCAGTTCGGCTTGTTTGCGATCGGTAATATCAAAAATCGCTCTGTCGAGCCACAAAACCAGCCCTTCCAGATTGTAAGTTGGCCTACCTCTTTCCGACACCCACCGCACCGCTCCGTCATCGCGAACAATCCGGTATTCTAGATTGTACGGCTGTTTCGACTCTACTGCTGCGCTGATTTGTCGATCGACCATTTCCTTGTCTGCCTCGTGGACAATGCTCGCAAAACTTAAGCCGTTGTTGCGAATAAAATCTCCAGCAGGATACCCACTAATTACCTCAATTTCATCGCTAATAAATACCATCGTCCACTCAGCATCGTACAAGCTGCGGCAGATAGCGCCAGGGATATTCTCAACGAGCGATCGAAATCTGGCTTCGCTCTCCCGCAAAGCTGCTTCAGTCTGCTTTAAATCAGTAATATCCAGCACGATCCCTTCCCAAACTATATCCCCTTCCTGCCCTATTTTAGTCGCAAAATCAACTCGTTCCGGTCTCGAAACCCCTTGCATCCACTTAAGTTTTCCCGACGGTACAATCGCCCGCCATTCCTGCTGCCATGGCTGCATATTTGCCGCAGAAACAGCAATAGATTCTTCAAATTTTTGACAATCATCTGGATGAATAAAATCAAAAAGTAGTTGAGGATTATGCTGAATATTTTCTGGCTCCAATTCATATAAATCGATGCTCCCCGAAGAAATATAAGGGAAACTTTTTTTTCCGTCTGTTGAGAGACGAAATTGATAAATTATTCCCGGTAAATTGGCTGCAAGTTGCCGAAGTCTAGCTTCGCTTTCTTGCTGCGCTAATTGTTTGCGCCTATCCTCAGTGATATCTCGAATTATCCCGACGAGATTTTTACTGCCATCGCTATTTTCAAATACAGTTTTTTTAGTAGACAAAATGTGCTTTGCACCGCGGCCGTCCGTAAATATTTCCTCGCTCTCGTTTTCTTCCCCCGTCCTAAAAACTTGTTCGTCATTCTGCCAAAAAATCTCAGCTTCTTGTCTTGGGAAAAAGTCATAATCCGACTTGCCCAGCAGTTCCTCGCGCTCCTTGCCGAGCAGCTTGCAAAAAGCATCATTTAACAGTATCCAGCGGTGCTGTTCATCCTTGACAAAAAGTGGGTCTGCCACTGCATCGATTGTATAATTCAAAAACTTTTTACTAGCTTCTAGTTCGGAAAGTGCTAAAATTTTATCGGTAATATCATTGATAGTTCCTGTCGTCCCCTGCGCCCCGCCGTTCTCGCCCCAAAGAAAAAATTCTTGCACTTCTACCCACCGAATTTCGCCATTTTTTGTAAGATATCGAATTTGATAGCAATTGGATGTTTCTTGATTTTCGCTCAGACCTGTCAACGAATTTAAATATTGGTATTGATCCTCAGAATGAATGTAACTCAAACAGGAAGTTCCTAAGCTTTCATCAACGGTAAATCCGGTGATTTCTGTCCAAGCCGGATTGAGAAAAGTCCAATTGCCCGCCGTATTTGTTTCAAAAACAACTTCTTTGATATTGTCAACAACCTGCTGGTATTTTTCTTGACTTTTTTTCCATTCTGCTTGCCGTTTCTGGCGGGCGATCGCGCACCTGAGCGTCCGTACCAGCAGCCGGCTGTCTACCTGTCTTTTCACCAGATAATCTTGGGCGCCGGCGGCAATTAACTCGACAGCTAGTTCTTCGTCATCAGCCGCTGTCAGAATGACGATCGGAGTATTGATACCGCAATCTTGAAGTCGGAAAAAAGTATTAAATTTTGGGCTGTCAGGAAGTGAAATATCTAATAAAATTACATCAAAAATTTGCTCCCTTAAAATTTCTATCGCTTCACGAAAGCGAACTACATTGGTCACATCAATTAAGTGTCCTAGTTGGGGTTCAGACAGCAGTTCTTGAATGAACTCTGCATCTTCGGCACAATCTTCTACTAAAAGAATTTTTAAACTAAGCGTTAAAGTTGACTCAAACACAGATGTCATACCATTTTAGATTTTAGATTTTAGATTTTAGATTTGGAATGACTGATGACTGATGACTATCGCGGTTTGGCTGTTGCGTAAACTAGCATTTTTTTTACGGGTATCCTTTTGCTATTTTTTAGTAATTATAAAATCTCAGCAGCGGATGCAGCTACCTAGCTGATGATTGGGGAACTTGAAGCACACGCTTTAGAGTGCGCTGTGTGCTTGCAGACCACCCAGATTTATTTGTAGAATTGAGTTGTTCGCTGCAAGTTGTCCGCCTGGCCCCAAACCTAGTGGCCCAAAACTATTATACTCTTACCAATATTGCAACTCAACTCTATTTTAATTTACAACCTTTGGCAGGGGAATAGCAAGAGGCAAATCAAAAGAACGCGGATTAATCAGGATTGGCATTGCTGATAGCCTTTGAAAATTTAGATTTTAAATAGCCGTTTAAAGCTTGCCTAAAGTTAAAATATTTGTTTTTGGAATAGTCTTACTAAGCTAGGAGAATTACCGTTAATTTACAAAATCCGCTCTGAGATTGTGTCCGGTTAATAGCCCGCAATTAGCGCTTGTTTGTATTGAGCAATGCAAGTCCTCTCTTGAGCGAGTAACCAAGACTTGCATTCCATGCTACAAATTTAATTACAAACTTAATTATGGTTGTCTAACCCGACACAAGTTAACTCAGTTGAGTCGCTCAATTTGTCTGCGGTTTGGGCAGCACAACTGTAAACACGCTGCCTTGACCGACATTGCTGCTAATAGCAATTTCACCGTTAAAAGGTTTTAAAAGTTCAATACAAGTATAAAGTCCTAGACCAGTTCCTGTTGGTTCACCTTCCGTTTTTGCCTCGCCTTTAGGCGGCTTGGATGTGTAAAAAGGATCAAAAAGTTTTGGCAAATCTTCAGATGATATGCCGCATCCCGTATCTGCAATATCCATGTATATGTTCGAGTCGTCTTGCCGCGTCACGATAGTTATTTCTCTGCTTTTCTTTTCCCACATAGCATCCATTGCATTATTAATTAAATTATAAAATACTTGAGAAAGATAGGAATAAATCAATGGAATACTGTCAATTTCTTCGTCATAAAAGTATTTTTTTCTAATTTTATTTTTAAAATATAGGTTGCCTTCCAATAGCTGAATTTCTCGCTGCACTAAATCGTTGATATTCACCGGGTGCAAATCTTGCTTTTGCTCGTTGCGGCTTTTCATCATCAGAGTATCCATGATCTGATTGATTTTTGTGACTGCTTGAAAAATATACTTAGTATAATTAAACAGAGAGTCTTCTTGAATTTGTGTGGCTTTTGTTTCAATCAAATCGACGCTAGTCTGAATCACTTGCAGCGGACTTTTGAGGTTGTGAACCATGCCCTGAGTCAAACGTCCGATGATGGCTGTTTTTTCCTGGTTGATTAATTGCTTGGTTTTTTGTTCAACAAGTCTTTCCAGGTTTTGGTTGAGGTGGGCAAGTTCGAGGTTTTTTTCTTCGAGTTTTTTTTGCAAGCTGCGGATTGTCAAGTGGGTTTGAATCCGGCTCAAAACTTCTTCGTGCTGGAAAGGCTTAGTGATGTAGTCAACTGCTCCTGTCTGAAAGCCTTTTACTTTATCAGGCGTATCGGAAAGGGCGCTCATAAATATGATGGGAATATCTTGCGTTGACGCGTCTGCTTTCAAGCGTCGGCAAGTTTCAAAACCGTCAATTCCTGGCATCATGATATCCAAAAGAATCAAGTCGGGATGAATGTAGTCAATTTGCTCGATCGCACTTTCGCCGTCTAGAGCCACTAATACTTTAAACCCGTAATTCCTTAACAACTCGAAAAGTACGTCAAGATTTGTTTGGTTGTCATCGACAATTTGTATGATGCTTCTTTCGGAATTCTTATCGTTCATATTCAAGGGAAATATTAAAATTTTTGATTTTTGATTGGTGGTTTTTGAGTTTAAATCGGATTTAAGTGATTTTCAGCAGCTCTAGAAATCCGGTTGCTTCATAGATGCCTTTATTTCCAATCACTCTTTTCTTTTGTGGGCGGGCTAGAACATCCCAACCCTTACTCCCCACAATAAAATTCAACTATGAGTGGAACGGGCCGAAGAGCCCGTTAAGCGAGAATCGTGCAAAATGTGAAACTTAACTGATTATGAGTTGTCGGTTAGTTACAGTCAATTTTAGGACAAATGTTGCTTCAAAAAATCTCGAATTTGCTTGAGCTGAAATCCTTTAGCAAGTTGGCGCAGGTGATGAACGAAAGGCACTAATCTCGGCTCAGAATGTTCGAGTTTAGCAGTTTCTTCCAGAATAGCTTCAATATCGCCCATTGCAGCCAATCTTAACAACGCCAAGACTGACTCTGAGGCAGGAGACACCATCGTTGAGTCAGCAGCAGCAATCTCAGAAGATGCTTTGGCAGTTCGATATGTCCGCTTTTTGGTTTGCGATCTTTCTTCGTAAACCCATTCTAGTCTCAAATGCAGGCGCAATAATTCTAAAAGCTCATTAGTTTGAATCGGCTTGGTGATAAAATTATCGCAACCTGCAAGTATGCTCTCTTGCTTGGTAGTCTCGTAAACGTTAGCGGACAAAGCAAGGATAACCGTATCTTTTAATTCCGGCAACTGTCGCAGCCGCCTGGTAGCTTCCCAACCGTTCATTACCGGCATCAGCAAATCCATTAAAATTATATCCGGTAGAAATTCCTGTGCTTTGTGCAAACAGTCTTCGCCGTCTGTAGCTTCTGCAATTTCAAAGCCTAAATGAAAAAGCAGCCTGTGCAACATGGCGCGATTTACTTCGTGATCGTCCACGATTAGCACTTTCCGCTGGGGGCCGATAAAACCTACAAGCCGCCTTTTTTCTTGTCGGGAGGGAAGTTCCGAACACTGCGCGACTGCGGGTAAGTCTAGATCCAACCAAAATATGCTGCCTTTGCCGGAGGTACTTTGGACGCGAATTTGGCTGCCCATCATTTTGACTAATTTTTGGCTGATGGAAAGTCCCAGTCCCGTACCTTCGACGAAATTGTTATGATCGCCCACTTGATGAAAAGGCAAAAATATTTCTTCTAATTTATTCTGAGAAATGCCAATGCCGGTATCTTCGATTTGAAAGCGAATTTTAGGGGTAGGGGAACGGCCAGTATTGTCTGTTGTCACCTCGCGCGTTTCTGTTGTTCCCAGCGGCGGGTTAGACATTTGCTGCGCGTCTAAATTAGCGGTCAAATTGATTGTTTTAGGTGCAATTTCCGCTGTCCAAATCGAACTTTTGCTGTTGGTTTGATGATAATTATCGGGGAAATTTTCTGCATAACCGACTTTGAATGTAACGCTGCCGCTGTTCGTAAACTTAACGGCATTGCTGAGCAAATTAATCAAAACTTGACGCAACCTTTTTTCGTCTGCCAAAATGCCATCTGGCAGCGCTGACACCTGCTCGTAATTAAAGGCAATTCCTTTTTGAGCAGAGCGCATCTGGAACAAATCAATAATACTTTTAACAAAACTGGAAAAATGCAGGTTTGTCAGAGACAGATCCATTTTACTAGCTTCGATTTTTGAGAGGTCTAAAACATCATTAATCAGCATCAGCAGGTGGTTGCCACACTGGTGAATGTTGTTAAGACTTTCCTGTTGATCGGCGGTAAAGTTTTTATCGACTTTTAGCAGTTGAATGTATCCCAAAATCCCGTTCAAAGGCGTCCGCAATTCGTGGCTCATGTTCGCGAGAAAGTCGCTTTTAGCGCGGTTGGCGGATTCGGCGGCTTCTTTAGCTAATTGCAGGGCGGCTTCTGCAAGTTTGCGATCGGCAATTTCGGTTTGTGCTTGTTCAAATAGCATCGATTGCTGAATGGCGATCGCCAACTGCACCCCCAATTGTTTTAGGCACTCTCCCTCCAATTGTTGCCAGGGACGCGGGCCCGTGCAGTGGTGGGCAATTAACAGCCCCCACAAGTTTTCGCCTTGCAAAATCGGCACTACCAGATTCGCTCTCACGTCTAGCCGAGTCAACAAACCCAAGTGGCAGTCGGCTAGGCCCGCATTGTGAACATCTTCTATGGCTCTAATTCTACCGTCTTGGTAAAGATGAACGTAGGCTGCCCCGAAACAGGGGTCATAAATTTCCATTCCTACAATTGGTCGAACATTTTCGGCAACCGACTCAACAGCGATAAACCCGCTCCAATCAGGATTGAATTGATAAATAATAGTGCGGTCTACTTGCAAAAAATGACGCACTTCTTCGACACTTTTGGTTAAAATTTCTTCAAGATTTAGAGAATATCTAATGCGTTCCAACATGGCTACTGCCAACTGTTCGCGCTTTAATTTTTGTCGCAAAATTAATTCCGATTCTTTGCGTTTTGTGATATCAGTAATTACTGCAATCAAGCCGATTGAATTACTATGAATATCTTGAATACTGTCGGCTCGCACCAGAGCAGTTACTGCTTCGTTGCTCTTAGTTTGCAGTGCAACTTCGCCACACCAAGAGCGACCTTTGCGAAGGCTTTTATAGATTTGTTTGTAATTTTTATGCCGGACATACAGCGCGGTCATATCGCCAAGATTATTGAGTTCTTCCACTGTGTAGCCGTAGCGCTGAATAAAGGCTTGATTGTGATAAATAGACCGCCCTTTCAAGTCGGCGATCACGATCGCATCGCTGGTACTTTCGACGGCTTGAGTGACCTGCAGTAAAGCTAATTCTGCTGCTTTGCGATCGCTAATATCCGTCATCGAACCCACCATCCGCAGAGGGTTTCCGGCTTCGTCCCACACTGCTTGAGCGCGGGCGAGCACCCACTTATAGCTACCGTCTTTGCACTGCAAGCGGTATTCGGCGGCGTAATTGGGGGTTTGCCGATCGAGATAACCTTGGATCGCTGCTTGCACTCGTGAGCGATCGTCTGGATGGATGCGATCGATCGATGCGCTGTTGGTGCTGTCGATTTCGCCGTCTGTGTAACCGATAATTTCTTGCCAGCGGGCCGAGCGAAAAGCTTCATTTGTTTGAAGATTCAGATCCCAAATTCCGTCTTGATTGCCTTTAAGAACTAACTGCCAGCGTTCTTCACTTTTACGCAATTCTTCTTCGGCTTGTTTGCGCTGAATATGATCGCCCAACTGAGTCGCTACAGCCTTGACCAACTCTACTATACGCGGTTCCATAATCGAGCGATCGCGCTTGCAGAATACTAAAACTGCCAGCACCTTTGAACTAGCGTGAATTGGCACTCCGAAACAAGCTTTCAATCCGACTGATTTCGCCATTTGCGATCGGGCAAAAAGATGATTTTTGGCTAGAGAAATATCTTCAATCCATTCTACATTTCTGGTTGACCAAATCCGTCCAGGTACTGCCACTCCGGCGGCGAATCTAATTCTTTTACTTTCGCGGCCGAACCTATCTAAATCGCGATCGCTAGCGTACCAAGTTTCGCTATGTTCCAAACAACTACCGTTAGCAGTCGGTATCCAAGCTTCCGCAAAATTCCAGCCGATCGCATTGCACAGCAACCGCAGAATTTGCGGGAGGGCGCTGTGAAAATCGGCAGACTGACTAATAGCTTGAGTTGCGGCCAGCAACAGCTTTATTTCATCTTCTGCTTGCTTGCTTTCGGTAATATCAGTTGCCGTGCCGAGAATTTGTTTTAACTTACCGTCTGCTGTTTTGGCAAATACAGTATCTCGGCTAACCATCCAGCGCCAAGAACCATCCTTGTGCCTAATTCTGTATTCAATTTCAAAGATATCCCCTTCGCTGCCTGTTTCGACTTGCTGTAAATAATCAGGCATTTTGATTAAATTTTCGGGGTGGATTAAAGTTGACATCATCCACGGCCCCATTGCCTGAATTTCCTCTACTGTATAGCCAAGAATGTGGTAGATAGAAGCGTTCCCATAGATATTTTTTTTTTCAATTAAGTCACAAACATACAAAATATTAGGAATTGCCCCAGCAATTTGCTGAGCGAATCGCTGGCTTTCCCGCAGTGCTGCTTCTGCTTGTTTTCTTTGAGAAATATCGCGAACAACGCAAATAGTTTCTCCGCCGGCTAGCATTGTCAGCGATACATCGAGAGGGACTTCCGATCCGTCGCGGCGGCATCCTACTGCTTCGGTGCTGTAAGAACCTTTCTGCACTAAAGTCGGCAGGACTTCTTGCTCGAACCTTTGCAGTTCTGCACCTTGGTAGAATATTTTCCAACTTTTACCTAAGATTTCTTCGAGAGAGTTGTAACCGTAGATATTGAGTCGTGCTGCGTTGCAATAAATCACCTCTTTGTCGGCACTGAATATGGCGATACCTTCGGAAGCAGCCGCCATTGCTGCTGCTTGCCTGTGGAGTTTTGACTCGAAACGTTTGCGATTGGTGATGTCGCGGACGATCGCGATAATTTCGTCATCCGTGCAGAAAACAATTCTCGCTTCAAAATCGTACAGTTCATCATTAACGGGCATTTGATATTCTACAACTTGAATCTCGCCAGTGGCGATCGCTTGTTGATGGCCCGACAAGATTTTGTCAGCAAAAGCAGCAGGCAATATGTCTTGTGCTTTTTTGCCGATTAGTGCTTTTTGCGGTAGGATATTATCGAAATCTTTTGCAGGTTTGAAGTCTACAAAAGTGCCGTCTGCCCGACAGCGAAATATCATGTCTGGTATCGCATTTAAAAGAGCGCGGTTGGTGGCTGCGCTCTTACGCAATTCAGCTTCAGCTTGCTTGCTAAATGTAACATCGCGAGCCACGGCATAAATCAAACCTTCTTCTGCAAACGGCGATGCAGTCCACGACAGCCATTTATAAGTACCATCTTGGCAAAGATAGCGGTTTTCTAAGCTAATAATCGGGTGGCTTTTTTTAAGTTTTTCTAATTCCGCTACAGTAATTTCTAGGTCTTCTGGATGGACTAATTCTATCAAAGGTTTGGCTAAGATTTCATCGCTGCTATAACCCAATACATTTGACCAAGCGGGGTTTAAGCGTTTGAAATAGCCGTCAAAACCTGCAATGCAAAGTAAATCCAGCGAGAGATTAAAAAATCGATCGCGGTCTTGCTGGGTTTGTTTCAATTCCGTAACATCCATCACTAAACCGTCCCAAACTATATCGCCGTTTGCTTGCTTTTCTGGCTTCGACGCGCCTTGAAGCCATTTCACTCGATCTCCCATAACTTGCCGCCACTGGTGTTGCCAAGCTTGCTGAGTCGCCGCTGAAGTTGCCATCGATCGCTGCAAGTCTGAGATGTCGTCTGGGTGAACTGTTGCAAAAGCCAAACTGGCATTTTCTTCTATTTCTTCTGGCTTTAAATTGTATATCTGCCAACTGCCAGAAGAAACGTAAGTAAAAGATGTTTTACCATCTACATAAAGCCGATATTGATAAATCATTCCCGGCACGTTGTCCGTCATTATTTGAAATCGAGCTTCGCTTTCCTGCAACGCAATTTGCTGGCGTTTGTATTCGGTCACATCTCGCATTGTTCCAACCAACATTTTAGTCCCATCGGTTTTTTTAAATACTGTTTTTTTAGTAGATATAATGCGTTCTTGACCACCGCTATCTGTAAAAATTTCTTCTGTTTCCTGAGCAAGACTTCTTTGCAATACTTGCTCGTCTTGTTGCCAAGAAAAAGCCGCTTGTGCTGGGGGAAAATAATCGTATCCTGACTGGCCAATCAGTTCCGATCGCCTTTTTCCTATCAAATTGCAAAAAGCATCGTTTACAACGATCCATTTGTGCTGCTCATCTTTGACAAAAATTGGATCGGGAGTAGAATTTATCGTGTGATTTAAAAACTCTTCTGATGCTTTTAATTGAGCTTCGTAACGGTAGCGATCGCTCACGTCCAAGACTACTTTAATCAGGCGGTCTATCGAGCCGTCTAGGGCGCGGATACAGCGAAGGTAAACTCTAGTATAAACGGTTTTTCCATCTTTTCTGCGCCATCTTTGGTCTAAAACATAGCCTTCACTCTGCCCTGCCAAAATTTTATTTAACTGCTCTAAACTAGACTGCAAGTCTTCAGGAAAAACCCACATTTCCCAATTCTCATGCCAAAAATCCTGGCGATCGTATCCCAGTAAATCGCACAAAGCATCGTTCACTTCCAACCACTCGCATTTTTCGGGTGCTGAGGGGGAAATAGGAGGAGCGAGAATGGCAATTCCGACGAGAGAATTCTCGACTACCGAGCGATATTTTTCTTCGCTTTTTCGTAAAGCTTCTTGGTTGTGCTGTCGCTCGACTGCGTAGCGAAGCGATCTAATTAACACTTCGCTGTCAATTTTTCGCTTGACTAGATAATCTTGAGCTCCGGCTTGGATTGACTGCAGGGCAAGCTCTTCATCGTTGCGGGCAGTCAGTACGACAATCGGAGTATTTAGACTATATTCTTGTATTTTGACAATTGTATTTAAGTCTTGGCTGTCTGGCAGCGAAAGGTCTAGTAAAATCACATCAAAATGTTCGCTGACCAAAAGTTCCTGCGCTTTGCTCAGACGGTCCGTACAACTTACTGATAGCCTTTGGGGTTCGGCTCTACTGGCGTTTGTTTCTAATAATAATTCTTCAATCAGATCGGCTTCTGCTTGATTGTCTTCGACCAGAAGAACTTTAAAGCCGTTTCGCTTTGCGGGTGGGCTCAAAACTGATATCATATACCTTGTTTTTTGTCATAAGGCAGTTTAGCCACCTATTATAGCATATAAACAATTGTATAGCCACAAAATCCGCCGTTCCCAGTTGAAAACTATTTGGTTCAACAATTACAATGCACTCTATCTTAGATGTTGAACGGTTCTCAATAACTGGCTTTCTGGCCCATTTCAGAAAGAGTAAATTTTCTTGGGAGGGTTTCTTCTAACCAGCTCTTAAAAGGCTTATTGAAAATGATATAATATCTGATATCTATGCGATTGTGTTTTTCCTCTAAGTAGGCTAACGCAATCAGGGGTAAATTTTTTAAGGTTTTTAGAATCTCGGTGTCAGGAGGAAACTAAGCTGCATAGTATTTTTTGAGGCGATCGCCCCTGTCACCCGATTTTAGATTTTAGATTTTAGATTTAGTCCACAGATGAATCGGAGAGGTTGAACTAGAATCTCCTATTTTTGGTGACTCACGACTCCTATCGGAAAGTAAGTATCGGTTTTTGGGCGGGTTCAGCCGATCGCGCGATCGAACCCCACCGTTTCTTGCCCTTGGATTCCGCTACCAACACAATCCCAGCGATATCCCCGCACCAATGAGCGCTCAACGCCAAAAAAGCGGTGAGAACTATCTTCGTTATTCATATTTTTACCACTTCTTTTATAATACCTTACATAAACTCATTCCTGCAAATTCTTTACGTTTTGCAATCAAATCAAATATCTCCACAGGCCTTGCTATTTAGCCAAAAAGTGATAATCTTGAAGTAGAGGCAATCGAAAACTCGGTTGATACAGCCTAGGAAAAAATCAGAGAACTTTGGTAGCCAAATTACAATTCCCAATAAACTGTCCTTTGTTTACTGTGCTTTGACCGAACTGAGATGAAGTTGAGAGGAAAAAAGCCATGATCGAAAAATTAGCAATTGATCAAAAACCCGGTGTAATTCCCAAAGAAAAAGCCTTAGTATTGTTATTTGATGAAGTCGGCATCGCCGACATCCCATTAGTAGGCGGTAAAAATGCTTCTTTGGGCGAAATGATTCAACAATTAACCAGCCAAGGAGTCAGAGTTCCCAACGGATTTGCAACTACAGCATACGCTTACCGGTACTTCATCCAGTCAGCGGGTTTAGAAGCTAAATTGCGCGAAATTTTTGCCGATTTAGACGTAGAAGATATGCAGAACCTGCGACAAAAAGGCAAGCAAGCGCGGGCACTGATTCTCGACACACCATTTCCGCGAGAACTCCAAGCGGCGATCGCCGATGCTTACGAAAAATTGTGCGATCGCTACGGCGACAGTACAGACGTAGCAGTGCGTTCCTCCGCCACCGCCGAAGACTTACCAGACGCCAGTTTCGCGGGACAGCAAGAAACCTACCTCAACGTCCAAGCTTGCGCTGGCGTTCTCGAATGCTGTCACAAATGCTTTGCTTCCATATTCACAGATCGCGCGATTTCCTACCGCCAACAGCGGGGTTTCGACCACTTTGAAGTCGCCCTATCAGTCGGCGTCCAAAAAATGGTGCGATCGGACTTAGCATCCTCCGGCGTCATGTTCAGCATCGACACCGAAACCGGATTTAAAAACGCCGTATTAGTCACCGCCGCCTACGGATTAGGCGAAAACGTCGTCCAAGGAACCGTCAATCCCGACGAATACTTCGTCTTTAAACCCACCTTAAAACAAGGTTTTCGTCCGATTTTAGACAAACGACTCGGCAGCAAAACACTCAAAATGGTGTACGATATCGGTGGTTCTAAATACACCAAAAACGTCTCGGTCATCGCAGCAGAAAAAAACAAATTTGCCATCAAAGATGATGAAATTTTGCAACTAGCAAAATGGGCAGTAGTCATCGAAGAACACTACTCAAAAGTGCGCGGAACGTACACCCCGATGGACATTGAGTGGGCAAAAGACGGCAATACCGGCGAATTGTTTATTGTCCAAGCGCGACCCGAAACAGTACAATCTCAAAAGTCTGCTAAAGTTTTGCGAAACTACAAATTGCAAGGCAGCAGTGCAGTTTTGGCAAAAGGACGCGCCGTTGGCGAATCAATCGGACAAGGCAAAGCCCGCGTGATTTTAGACGTTCACAGAATTGCTGAATTTCAATCAGGAGAAGTTTTAGTTACCAACAAAACAGACCCGGATTGGGAACCAATTATGAAAAAAGCAAGTGCGATCGTCACCAATTCCGGTGGGCGTACTTGTCACGCCGCCATCATCGCCAGAGAAATGGGAATTCCCGCCATTGTCGGCACCGGCGATGCCACCCAAATCTTGAAAAACGGGCAAGAAATCACTGTTTCTTGTTCCGAAGGAGATGAAGGCAAAGTTTATTCCGGTTTGCTTCCTTTTGAAATTCAAGAAACTGCGATCGAGAATTTACCCCGCACCCGCACTCAAATTTTAATGAATGTCGGGAACCCAGAAGAAGCCTTTGGTTTATCAGCCATTCCTTGCGACGGCGTAGGCTTAGCGCGGTTGGAATTCATCATTGCCAATCACATTAAAGCACACCCGCTGGCCCTAATTCACTTTGACGAATTGGTAGATGAATCAGTCAAAGAAGAAATTGCCGAACTGACAGCACTTTACCAACACAAACCCGATTTCTTCACCGACAAACTCGCCCACGGAATTGCCACAATTGCCGCCGCCTTTTATCCAAATCCAGTTATCGTGCGGATGAGCGATTTCAAGAGCAATGAATATGCTAATCTTTTGGGAGGGCGACAGTTTGAACCCAAGGAAGAAAACCCGATGATCGGGTGGCGCGGCGCCTCTCGCTATTACGACCCCAATTACCGCGAAGCTTACGCTTTGGAATGCAAAGCATTAAAGCGAGTTCGCGACGAAATGGGCTTGACAAATGTGATTCCGATGATTCCATTTTGTCGCACCCCGGATGAAGGGCGAAAAGTGTTGGCAGAGATGGCAAAACACGGTTTAGTCAAGGGCGAAAACGGCTTGCAAGTGTATGTGATGTGCGAATTGCCAAGCAATGTCATATTTGCTGACGAATTTGCCCAAGTTTTTGACGGATTCTCGATCGGCTCTAACGATTTAACTCAGCTAACATTAGGATTAGACCGGGATTCTGCTTTAGTCGCACACATTTTTGACGAACGCAATGAAGCTGTCAAGCGCATGGTAGCAATTGCCATTAAAGCCGCCAAGAAGTACGATCGCAAGATTGGGATTTGCGGTCAAGCGCCCAGCGATTATCCTGAGTTTGCTCGTTTCTTGGTTGAGTTGGGAATTGATTCAATTAGTTTGAATCCCGATTCAGTTTTGAAGACTTTGTTAGATGTTGCTAAGGTGGAAGGTGCGGGTTCGCTGATGGATTTAGCGGGGGATATTGCTAAGGTTTAACCGTTTTTCTTTTTGAGAGCAACCGGGTTTCTCAAAAAGTTTGTGGGATGGGCGGGACGCCCGTCTTTTTTGGACGGGCGTCCCGCCCATCCCACAATAACAGTTAAAATTGGGCGTTGCTTAATACAGGGATGAATTGAATAGTTCGGAATTGCCATCAGCCAAGTATGGTGAGTTTTGTAACTTCCGACAAAATTTGGTTCATACCGTTAAGGAATGAGAATTAAATAACTTCCACAAGTTTGTGGGATGGGCGTCCCGCCCGTCTTTTTTGGACGGGCGGGACGCCCATCCCACAATAACAGTTAAAATTGTAAGTTATTTAATTCGCGATCCTAATCAGCAACGCCTGAAATTGTAAGTTATTTAATTCGCCCTCCTCAGCAGCCAGCTAACGGTTAACACACGGGCGGCATAGTTTGAGAATTTATCGGGAACTTTTTTTATTTAAAACCGTCTTTTCGGGATAATTTTCTGTTGCCATCGCCTAAATTAAAACAAAAATTCTCCACATAAGCTCTGAAAATGTGCTAACTGCTCTCCTGATTATTTTCATAGGTTTAGCTCCGTCGCTGCTGTCTTTGTGGGTGATGCGCTCGCAATCGATCCAAGCCCGCGACAGAATTGCAGCGGCCAGACTTGCGGTAGCGAATAGACCCATGCGAACTCAACTACCAACTGCCGATCGCACTTACATACAAAGCCTCGGTTATGCTATCGGCGATATCACTTGCGAGTATAACGCCCGCTCAAATTACATTCGCTGCGCTGTCAATCCTTCTGGGCCCTGTCAAGATTGTCGGTACTACCAAGCCCGAACCCTTGACGCTCGCGGTGAAAAGATATAGCTTATATTGGTGCTTGTATCTACGTCTATTTGCGGATGTAATAATCAATGAGTTAAGATGTACTTACGTGTAATGATTATTGGTGAAGCTTGTTTTGGACGACCCACGCCCAAACTCAGCAGTTAAAACCTAATCGAGCATTATTGCTTGGTTACAGTTGCCATAACTGGCGGATTGCGATCGGTGTTTTTCTAGTTGATGACTTACGATCAGAAACCAGGTTTAGATGATAAATTTTGGTTAGACGACGAGAAATCTAGTCATAAATTGGTTTTCCTGTCTCCTGAGCGTAACTCCTGCAGTTAAGAAAATTAGCCAACAAAAATCGTAAATAGCTGAGGCGCACATCTCCAAATCCGTTTCTCCAAAACATCATGAAAAATTCTGCACGAAACATTGTCCCGAGCATTTATCTTAAACAGAAACCAGCTCGAAGACTCGTTTCTTGACAGTTTGAGAATTTGCTTGTGGGGAGCACTAATCTGTTTTTGCGATCGTAGCGAAACAGTCTCAAACCTAGATTGCTATGTCCAGACTCCAAGTCATGAATTTTTAAGAAGCTTCGTCGATACAGGGTATGCCAATTTCAATTGAATCTCATATGTTGCACCATTTTCAAGAATAGGCTTTCTGGCCTGTTCCACAACAAGTGAATTTTCTTATGGGCTGGGCAGGAGAACCCCCCATAGAATGGTTATTGAGAATGGTAAAAGATATCAGTTGAATAACACTTCGGGCACAGTCGCCATAATTATGTGACGGCTATCACTCCCTAATTAATGTGTGGTTGCTATTGTGAACAGGGCTTGCACAGCCAAACCAAAGAAACCGAGTTGTTTACCGGGAGCGAGGGCTGCAAAGAAGTCTTTTCGTCCCTCAAACCAGGTTTATACGTCTAGAAATAGTGAGTTTTATCTGCCAAGTAAAGTGCATTAGACGAGGTACAGAAAAGCTCATCAAGTAAATTCTTGAGAACTCGTGTTCTTATCTACTGCGCGAGGTAAGAGCTGTGTAACAGATACACTCGCGATCCTAAAAGAAAAAAGTCGAAGGCAAAATATCACCCGATAGAGAGATTATTGGGATTTAAACACCAAATCCTCAGTTCTTCTGCCGGCGCTATTTGCAATGCTATTAAATATCCATATAGCACTGCTTTGTGCTGAGTAAAATTGGCTTTTTGCTCTGAATCTAAGTCAAGCAGCAGAGCCTCTTACTCTGCAATTAAGCCTTTTAAATAGGTGATAATAATCATCGGGAAATGGGTATATCATCTACAATTAGTGAGACTATTTTACCATGCAAAGCATCTGCAACAAACCAATTTTTATCGCCCCAAAAATAGGTGAGTCCACCACAAGGATTGGGGGCGCAAAATCCCGAACAACAGTAACTTATCATCAGAAAAAACCAATAAAACAAGTAAAAACAGTAGGGGCAATCCCCCCGTGGTTGCCCCTGTCCCAGAAAATTCGTGGCGGCACGAGAACTGGGCATCCCCACAGAGAATTTTTGCGATCGACTGTAAGGGAAAACTCCCCGTGGTTGCCCCCTCGGACTGTAAAAAATGTACTGTTTCTCGATGCCAGAGTAGAGAACTGCGAGAGCTTGGCAAGAGGAGCAACAGCCGATACAGAGGTATTTGTACTGAACTCGACGGGGGATGGAGTCGAGCAAATTACTAGAATTTTGGCTAATTGCAGCGATTTAGACAGCCTTCAGATAGTTTCTCACGGTCGAGAAGCAGGAGTGCAGCTAGGGTCGATCGAACTCTGCAACGACAACCTACAAACCTACAGCCATTCGTTACAGCAGTGGAGAAAAGCCCTCAGCGAGAGAGGAGATATCTTGTTATTCGGGTGCAGCGTCGCAGCGGGGGAAAGCGGCGAAGCCTTCGTGCGGCAGCTAAGCTTGATGGTCGGTGCAGATATTGCAGCTTCCGACAACTTGACGGGGAGTGTGGCCCTCGGCGGCGACTGGCAATTAAAATTTGCGACAGGGGAAATAAAGGCGAGAATCGCCATTGAAAAAGAAGTCCTCGAAGCCTACCCTTACGCCCTCGGCACATTAGTTAACGAAACTTTCAAAAACTCCACAGTTAGGGGGCCTTGGATTTACGGGGGAAATGACGGGGCACTGTTCGATCCCAGCAGCAACGATCCAGCAGCCGATCAACTTATCCCCGGCATTACCGGAGGCACAGTATCCGGCGTACTTCCGGCTTTGGGCGGTGCAACTCCCGGCGATGGCGCTCTGCGATTAACTCCAGCAGTAAACCTTCGGGAAGCCTTCGTCATCTACAACAACCCCATTCCTTCAACCGACGGTCTCAGAGTCCAGTTTGATTTTTATTCTTACGGTTCAAGGGAGCAAGCTAATGCTCCGCAACCATTTATTAGCCCTCAGCCAGGGGACGGGCTGGGTTTCTTCTTGATTGACGGCACTGTTAGCCCAACAAGGACTGGGGGTTATGGCGGTTCTGTCGCTTACGCTCCACGAACGGGTATACCCGGTATTGAGGGAGGTTATTTAGGCATTGGGCTTGACGAGTTTGGCAATTTTTCAACATCCACAGAAGGGCGGTCGGGTCCTGAGCCACCCCCGATTCCCGGCTCCTCTATTGGTTCTTTCAGACCAGATTCAGTAACTGTTAGAGGAAATCAAGCCAACGGTTATCGGTTTTTAACAAATGCGATCGTTCCCTTCGGCATCGATAACATTCCTACAAGCATTGACTTTAGTGGCCCTGAACCAGGCGCCAGTTTTAACTTCAGCAATACGTTCACGAGCGATCGCAATTTAGCCAAAAGATCCGTTCAAATTACACTGAATCCATCTAACGATCCGGTCAATCCCTCTCGCCTCACCGTGGCCTTCGATGCAAATTTCGACGACATCTACGAAACTACATTGATCGACATCCGCAACTTGGCCACCGAAAACGGCCGGGTACCGCCAATTTTGAAATTTGGTTTTGGCAGTTCCACAGGAAGCGCCAACAACATTCACGAACTTCAAAACCTGGTAGTTGAAACTATCAATCCTCCCAGTATCACCGCTGAGGTTGCCACTATCAAGAGCGGCCCGCAGTTCGTCAAGCCCGGAAGCAGCATTACCTACACGATTACAACTGTAAACAGGGGGCCAGCGCCCGCTACAAATGTCCTGATTCAAGACGAAATACCTTTTGAAATGCTGCGTCCGGGGGGATTGCCGCCGGTTCTCACTGCCTCCAACAATGGCACTTATGTGAACGAAACGAAAGCTGTCACCTGGCCGTTAATTCCGGTTCTCAATGCGGGTGAGACTCTGACTTACACCCTGACTATTGATTTGCCGCCCGGTTTAACCAGCGGTAGCAGTTTTGCCAATGTTGCATTCAGCAATAGCTCGACTTTCGACCCCGATCTGGGCAACAACAGCGGTGTACTCGCGCCTGGGCAAATCGAGGGGCCTGGTGTAGTCTTTACCACTGTTGTCGATACAGTCGCAGATTTAGTTACTACCAAAAGTGGGCCTGTGACTACTTCGGCCGGGTCAAGCGTCGCCTACACATTGACTACGACTAACATGGGGCCAGACCCCGCTGCCAATGTGACCATCACGGACAGCATTATTCCGGGTTTAACAGGAGTCAGCGTATCGGATGGGGGGAGTTACGACCCAGTTTCCGGCATTGTCACCTTCCCAGCATTGACAACCCTGGCAAATGCAGCTACTGCGACCCGCACCGTCAGTTTCATTGCCCCAGCCACCCTTACCGCCATCAGCAACACGGCCCGGAGTAGCGCGGCGACTTTCGATCCGATCGCCACTAACAACAACGGGTCGGCGACCAACAAAGACGGCACTCCCACTAACTCTACGGTTACGACAAGTATTGCGCCCAACGCGGATCTTGTTACCACGAAAACCGGATCTACGAGTGCCCAGGCCGGTAGTTCGGTCAGCTATACGATCGCCACAGTCAACTTAGGGCCGAGTCCTGCAGAAGCTGTAACCATCACTGACAGCATAGTTCCCGGCTTAACCGGAGTCACGGCATCTAACGGCGGCGTGTACGACCCAGTGACAGGCATTGTCACTTTCGATCCCGTGGCAATAGCCCATAAGGAGACGGTGACGCGGACGGTCGAATTCACAGTACCGCCCACCCTA
>Ga0075157_10000658_pt1 | contig 25414 bp, 24 predicted proteins | sample JI81BgreenDNA_FD_70967 | JGI IMG/M metagenome (GOLD analysis project Ga0075157, IMG submission 70967) | Wastewater effluent complex algal communities from Wisconsin, to seasonally profile nutrient transformation and Carbon sequestration -... | ecosystem: Engineered > WWTP > Effluent > Algae...
TGGAGAAAAAATCTACCCAATGTCACCTTCGTCAATTTATATGGTCCTACAGAATGTACTGTTGATTGTACATATTATGTGGTTGATCGAGAATTATCGGATGAAGAACCTATACCAATTGGTTTTCCATGCAAAAATACTGATGTGTTAATCTTGAATGATAGGGATGAACTAGCGACATCAGACGAAGAAGGGGAGCTCTGTGTGCGAGGCACCTCTCTGGCTATGGGATATTATAATAATCCTGAGAAAACAGCAGCTGCCTTTGTGCAAAACCCATTGAATACATCGTATCCGGAAATTATTTATCGTACGGGCGATATTGTAGCTAAAAATGCTTTTGGGGAGATTGTATTTAAAGGTCGTAAAGATAGTTTGGTGAAACATCTGGGGTATCGTATTGAGCTCGGTGAAATAGAACATGTTATTGTGAATACCTTGAAAATGGCTAAGAGTGGGTGTGTGGTGTATCAAACTCAACGTAAAGAAATTACCTTGTTTTATGAGTCACCAACAGAAATTTCTCCGGCCGAATTCAGAAAACAAATTGCAACCATTTTGCCCAAATACATGATTCCGACAGTATATATTCGTTTGGATGAAATGCCACGAAACACTAATGGCAAAATAGATCGCTTACTGCTTAAGAATCAAATTAACTGATGACTCCAGTAAAACAAGCTTCTTTTGTTACGGATGCTATTAACTTTTCAAAAAGTTTCGGCAAAAAGAGCTTAACCAATTATTTCTTGGGTGCAGATAAAACGGCCGCACTCATACAGGAGGCTAAAGTATATTCGGTAACCACTGAAGAAACGATATTTCTATTTAAGAATAACGGAGATTTCTATAATCTGTACTTTTTTGCATCGTGTCTCGAGTCACTTGAGCAAGGTTTAGCAGAAATAAAAAGAACATACGGAACACAAGAGTTTGTAGTTGATATCGTATCAACCCAATTTTCAACACCTATAATTGATGTTTTTACAGAAAGTGGATTTGTAACGTACACCTCACTGGTGCGTATGAGTAGAACCGATGCCATTGCTATCAATGAAGAAGCTCTGGCTGATGCTAATCAAACGGTTGCAAGTGCAAGTGATGCAGAGCAGGTGTTTCATTTGTTGAATCAGTATTTTGACCCACGAGCAGAACAATTACCGGATTTAGCTGAGGTAAACGCTTGGATTAATCAAGGGAGAGTGCTTGTATACAAAGTAAATAAGGAACTGGCAGGTTTTATTATATTTGAACTAAACGGGCTAACGCTCTATTTACGCTATTGGTTTGTTTCACCAAACCATCGAGATAAAAAAATTGGATCTAAACTATTTAACTTTTTTCTCGATAAGGGTAAAGCGTCCAAACGTCAACTTTTTTGGGTGATACAAACCAATGAAAATGCCATAGTGCGTTACAGACACTACGGGTTCAAGGAAGAGAGAATGTATAACTTTGTCTTAAACAATAAAAACAAAAAACATGAAGGATAATATCATACGTATACTCACGGAAATCAGATCAGAGTTTGATTTTAACGAGGAGATTAACTTTATAGAGAATGGAATGCTAGATTCCTTTGATATTGTAACTTTAGTAACTGCATTAGACGAAGAGTACAAAATTTCTATTGATGGAACCGATATCGTTCCCAATAATTTTTCTAGCGTTGAAGCTATTTCAACGTTACTAAGTAAATACGGAGTTAGGTAATGAATTTTACATTTAGCGATAAAAAAATCAGCGGTATACTTACTATCCTACCCGGAAATGAAGTAACCTTTGAAGACGAGATGGGTAATTATAACTTCTCCGAAGCCAAATCGCTGAAGTTAAAGGTTGCAATGGGTTTTAATAAAAAACGTATTGTAAAGGAGGGGGTTACCGGATCGGACTTGTGTTTACATGGATTAAATTATTTGTTAAATAATAACCATTTAAGCAAAGACGAAATTGATGCACTTATTCTGGTTACCCAATCAGCCGATTACATTATGCCTCCAACGAGCAATGTGATTCAGGGAGCCCTTGGGTTAAAACATGATATGATTTGTCTGGATATCAATCAAGGTTGTGCCGGTTATTTAGTTGGATTATTGCAGGCTTTTATGCTGTTAGATCAGCAGGCCATAAGCAAAGTGGTATTGTTGAATGCCGATGTGTTGAGCCCTAAAGTCTCCAAACGCGACCGCAACAGCAATCCACTTATAGGTGATGCTGCATCCATTACCATTATAGAACGGTCCTCAACCCCAACAACCATCTCATGTTCATTAAAAATGAACGGACAAGGAGCATTTGCATTGCAAATTCCGGCAGGAGGAGCAAAATTACCGAACAGTGCAGAAACGGCTGTATTGGAAGAAGATGCCAGCGGTAACTACAGAAGTAAAGACCACCTTGTAATGAAAGGAGACGAAGTGTTTAACTTTGTGCAAACGGAAGTTCCTCCTCTTATTGAAGATGTTTTCGCTCTGGCTAAGGTATCAAAAGATGAAATTGATTATTTTATGTTTCATCAGCCGAATAGATTTATGCTGCAAAAACTAGCCGATAAAATTGGTGTGAGCAGAGATAAAATGCCAAGTAATATTGTGGAGAATTTTGGAAATTCAAGTGGTGTAACAATACCGTTGGCGATTACTTTTAATTTAGGTTCCGAAATAGAGAAGCGCAATTTTAAATTGTGTTTATCAGGGTTTGGCGTAGGTTTAACCTGGGCAGCTATGGTTACAGATGTTGGACCTTTGGGATTTTGTAAACAAATAGATTATTAATATGGAAACATTTTTAAACCAAATGGCAGAGTTACTGGAAGTAGATTCTGTAAATGCTCAGGATGAAATTACTTCTTTTGATGCGTGGGATTCGTTAACGAGTTTATCAATCATCGCTTTAGTTGATGACGAATATTCGGTAACCATCTCTGCGCAGGACATCCTTAACGCTAAGACGGTAGAAGGATTGTACCAGCTTATTCAATCCAAAAAATAAAGGTTAAACTCTTTTGTGGATGGTTGAACATCAATATTTAATTCTATTAAGAAAAAAACTCGCAAAATAGGGTGAGACTCTATTTTATTAATGAGTCATAAGGAACATATTGTGAAAACCTCATACATTCTCATAACGGGATCTTCCTCAGGAATTGGCAGGGAAATGGCTATCTACCTGTCAGGGTCCAATAATATTATTTTGCACGGACGAGATAAAGAGCGACTGGAAAAAGTGAAATCTCAATGTGACTCTAAATTTGACCATAAAATCTGGTCTCAGGATTTAAATGATATTCATGAAATAGAATCCTCTCTAGCGGGTTATATTGTTCAAGATAATATTGAAATTACAGGTTATGTGCATTGTGCAGGTTACATGAAAATGGCGCCTTTAAAAATGTCGACAGCACAAATATTGACGGCAACATTAAACACCAATATTATTTCGGCAAGTTTAATAACAAAAGCGCTTACTAATAATAAATACAATCCGAGTGCACTTAAATCAGTTGTGTTTTTATCGAGTAATCTCAGTAATATGGGCGCTAAAGGTATGAGTGCCTATGGTGCATCCAAGGGAGCTATCGACACGTTGATGCGTTGTTTGGCTGTTGAACTGGCTCCCAAAGTAAGGTTAAATTCAATTTTGCCGGGAGCTATTCCAACAGAAATGACTCAGGCCATTTTTGATAATGAACAAGTACGAACACGTATGGCCGAAACCTACCCTCTGGGAATAGGGGAGGCATTAGATATTTGCTATATGGCCGAGTTTCTTCTATCGGAAAAAGCCAAGTGGATTACCGGTCAGCAGTTCACTGTTGACGGAGGAAGATCAATTAACATAACAGGTTAATGCTCGTTCACACATTCAAGAATCATCCCGTTGATTCCAATTGTTATATACTATATCAAGCAGGAAAAGAGGAATGTGTGATTATTGATCCGGGTACAAATGGATCTGAGGATGTAATACAGTTTTTAGTATCAAATGAGCTAATTCCAGGTTATATCATTCTTACCCACGAGCACTTTGATCATATTTGGGGAGTTCAGGCATTGGTAGATAAATATCAGTGCAAAGTTATTTGTTCCGGTTTGTGTGGTCACCGCATTTCAGTCGCCAAAAGTAACTTGTCTTTGTTTTATGATCAGGTAGGTTTTACGGTAAAGGTTGATACGATACCTTCCGAATCGATGTCGGATGGATTTTCATTTTATGATTCACAAATTGTATTCAAAAGTACTCCCGGTCATACCGATTCTGGTATATGTATCCTAACTGGAGATTTGTTGTTTACAGGTGATACACTTATACCTGGGGAGAAAACGGTCACAAAGTTACCTTCTGGGAGTAAATCGGCTTTTTCCTCGACCTTATCGTGGATGAAAGAGCTTTTTATCGCAGATAACTATACAGTTTATCCGGGTCATGGAGCTCCCACAACATCCTTGGTGTTGATGGGGGGGGAGTACTTTAATTTAGTTTAAAAAATGAGAGAGATACTGGTACTTGGTACAGGGGCAGTGGCAGCCGAATTGGAATCCTATTTCGAAGATAATAACAGGGTTATTGCTGATGAAAGGGATAAGTTTTACGTTAAAGGCTACATAGAATACGCTCATAATATTGAAAACTACTGGAAAAAATATGAACTCAAGGCTCCCGTCTTAGGTGATATTGACTCATATGATTTTCAACCGGGAGCCGAAGTTTTTATTGCCATAGCCAATGTCGACTTTAAAACGAACCTCATCGAAAAGTTGGATCAAAAAGGCGTGAGGTTTCCTAATTTCATACACCATTCTGCCATTGTGGCATCTTCCGCTGAGTTGGGCAGAGGAAATATTATTTATCCTCATGTTATTGTTGGCCCAAAGGTTAAAATGAAAGATTTTAACTTGGTTACCTCTTACAGTTTCATTAGTCACGATTGTATCATTGGTAGCATGAACTTTCTTTCAACTGCGGGTTTGGCAGGTAAGGTTGAAGTGGGAGATAATAATTTTTTTGGAATACGCTCAACAGTTATTCCTTCTGTACATATTGGTTCAGGAAATACAATTCAAGCGGGAATGACTGTGGATAAGGACGTAGCTGATAATACAACAGTGTTTTATAGATTTAAAGAAAAAGTTCTGGTTTTACCGAAATAAGATGAAAGAACAATCGAAGCCTTTAGTTTCTATTATTTGCACGACCTATAATCACGAGCTATTTATTGTTGATTGTTTAGAGGGGCTAGTAAATCAGCAAACTAATTTCAAATTTGAAATTATTGTACATGACGATGCATCAAAGGATAATACATCAGAAATATTAAAAAGTTATGAAGTAAAGTATCCGGAGCTTTTCAACAATATATATCAAACTGAAAACCAGTATTCAAAGGGTACTGTCAACATTTGGACCGATATATTATTTCCCCGTGCAAAAGGAAAATATATAGCAATTTGTGAAGGTGATGATTACTGGAGTGATTACTATAAATTACAAAAACAAGTTGATTTTTTAGAGCAAAATCCCAGTTATTCTTTATGCGTTGGAGGTTATTCTGGAAATAGTTTGCAAACAGGTGATAAATTTGAAGCAATATATAACCGAAAGGTTAATGATGCTGGAAGAAAAGGTTTTTCATTTGACTTAGAAGACATGAAACACCGGTGGTTTTTCAGCACATTAACAGCAGTCTTCGTAAATCGCCCTGCTCTTTTAGCATTTATGAAAAGACATAAGTATGCCAGGGATATCCATCTGTTTTATTACTGCATGAAGCTCGGTGATGGTTTCTATTTTAAGGAATCTTTGGGAGTTTATAATATTCACTCAAATGGAGTTTTCTCTGGCATTGAAGAGAGTAAGCGAATTAAGGAGCATCACATGTTGTACAAAGACATATGGGAGGTGAATAAGGATGACTTTTCAAGGCATGTGTATTATCGAGTAATATTAAATTACTTTAACGCGAGCTTCTACAATAGAAACATTACGAAGAATTTGCGTTTTAGCGTTGGCTTGTTACTTTCTTCATTTCCATTGATTAAAAATTTCAAGGATATTCTATACTTTTTTTACCGGTTATTACCACCTTTTCCTCAAACGGGAAGTAGCAAAAGGCAATAGGAGGGAAGGGGAGAAAGTGGATAATTAAAGATTTAATTTCATGAATATTTGTAACGCTAAAATACTTGAAAACAAACGAGCAAATATTGAAGCGTCTTTTCTGGGCTTTGCATATTAGACATATGCATTTTGAAGCTAAAAAGACTCAGAAAAAAACCATGATGAGTTCAATAAGCCGTTAGTGTTTAGAATAACAATCTTGTAATAATGTTTTCTGTAGTTATTCCTACATATAACCGTGCAGACTTGTTAAGGGAATGTCTGCAGTCACTGGTTAATCAAACCTATAAAGCCTTTGAAGTATTGGTTTGTGACGATGGTTCCACTGACCACACGGCCGAGGTAGTTGTTGATTTTGAAGCGCAGTTGACAATAAGGCATTTGGTAAGGGAAAATGCAGGAGGTCCAGCCGCGCCACGCAATTTAGGCATTTCACAGGCTAAATATGATTGGATTTGTTTTTTAGATTCGGATGATTTGTGGCTTCCGAAAAAATTGGAAATCTTGGAGCAATTTATCCGTCATTCAAAATGTAGTATTTTTTGCCATCCTTTTGCTGTAATTAATGAATACGGAGAGTTGGGTGCTGTGATTGGCAAGTATCGCCGTTCGATAGGATATACGGATTTTGAAACATTGCTTTATAATGGTGGCGGGGTTGTCAATTCTTCTTTATGTGTACATAAAAAACTTTTGTCAATCGACTTTTTATTCGATGAGAATCCAAATTATCACGGAATTGAGGATTTTGTTTTCTTATTAAAACTCACTTATCAAGGGCACAAAATTGAATCGATACCCGGGGTTTTAGGCTCTTACAGGGTACATGGAGGAAATATATCTGCAAACACCCTTGGCCAAATTGTTAAATGGAAATATTTTTTTGCAACTGAGCCCTTTCAAAATCTACACATGAATAGGGTCAAGGCCTTGATGGATTATCTCACGATACGAAACGATCATACGTTGAGTAATTTGGAGAGAATGCGTTTGTTTGGTCAGCTAGCTTTCTTTTCTGCAGGAGTTTGGAGCATAAAAATTAAGTCAGCAGCGTATTCAATTCGGCACATGTTGGCATGGATAAGAGAAAATTTTAGTGGTGCCAAAAGTGAGTAAACCGAATGGGGTTCGAAACATTTGGTTGAGTAACCATTTGATGTCGGCATTATCACTGGGCTTATATCCCATGATAATTGCGGTCATGAATCTCTTTTCCTTTACCGATAAGAGTCAAATGTTGGTTTTACTGATGTATTGTTCTATTTTGGCTGCACAACTCATTTATAAAACCTTATATTTTAAGCCACTGAATTTATTGTCCTTATTTGCCGCTTCTTATTTGATTCCATTCTACTATTATCATTTTGGGGGCAGAATAATTACGTCTTACAGCCATTCGAACCAGATTTATTTGCTGAATAAGTATTTGCTTTTGTATGCACTGTTTCTTTTGATGGTGCTTCTTTTTGCAGGTAGTTTCCGCAATCTCCGGAATATTGAAATTCCAAAATTGAATAACGCTCTCATATTTTACGTTAACATTACCATATGCGTGCTGATTGCATTATTTTCAAAGTCAGGGGAATCTATTTTTTCCAGCGGCGGTTATGGTTTGAGTGAAATAGAAAACATAGGTGGTTTCGCCATAGGCGAATATTTCATTTTATTTTTTTTTATCGCTTTTAAGTTTTCGAGTAGTGGTTCTTGGTCGAAGTTTTTACTGATATCTGTAGCTGTTTTGTATATTTTAGTTTCTTTTTCTTATGGTTTGAGAAATGAATTTATTCAAATGGCAATTCTACTTTTCATTCTTTTTTACAAGGAGAAAAGAACTTTTGGGCTTTATCTGGTTTTGGTGTCTGGTGCTATATATTTTAGTTCTTTGTTTTCATCCTTTCGAAGCAATCCAATAGAGTTTTTGCAACGACCACTCCTAGAGAATTTATCCTTGAAGAGTGTTTTTGCTTCCCCTGATGATTTTTATATCAGTCACCAAGGAGATGTGGTGCATAGTTCCTCGAGACTTATTTCTTTTGTAGATAACGGAATTATTCCATTTGAAACCAGGATGTCTTCGTTTGTAGGGTGGCTATCCTCGTCTGTAATTCCGTGGAGGTTTTTGCCAGAAGAGGCCAATATGGCTGCTTACATGAAGGATCAATATCCAACGGGGGGTGGAGGCAGTCCCTTTGCCTATTTTTATTTTTGGCTTTCTTATCCAGGCGTAATTTTGATTGGGGTGATAGTGGGGTTGATTATTCGGGGCTATACGAGGCACATAGGCTCCTTATATGGTGTTTATTTTGTCATTATCGTTGCAACGTTTCCACGGTGGTTGTCTTATTCGCCAATCAATTTTATTAAGATGGGTGTGTACGGTTTCATCATATATATCGCATTTGTTTTTCTAAATTATATTCTACGTCATTGGAAAGTGTCAAGCGCTTCCAATGGGTTGGTAATTTCTGATTAAGTAAAAATAGTTAGATCACCTCTGCATTTGAGTGTTTTTGATTTCGTTGCAATTATTTAGAGGGTGTTCATTGTGGTTTATACTTGCTAAATATTATTGATTTTAGTTGAGCTTGGTTTGGTTAGTTTGGATTTGTTTTAATGATTGAACTATGTGTGGTATTATAGGATCGTCTGTTTTACATGCTAATGATCGCTTTAGCACTGCTATGGGTTTCATTGAGAGCAGGGGACCAGATTATAAGCATTTTATTGCTTATGAAGGAACGATGCTTGGGCATACGCGTCTTGCTATTTTGGATTTGGACAGTCGGTCTAATCAGCCCTTTATGTACGAATACAATGGAACAAGGTTAGGCATTGTATTTAATGGGGAAATCTACAATTTTTTAGATTTAAAGAAGCAATTAACGGACCTAGGATATGTTTTTAATACTACTTCTGATACAGAAGTAGTTTGTGCGGCCTACTTGGAGTGGGGTACAGCGTGCTTCGACTACTTTCTTGGCATGTGGGCAGTTGGTATTGTTCACCGAAATAAAGTGATATTAGCCAGGGATAGGAATGGCAAAAAACCCCTTTATTATGCGCATGAAAGCACGGGTGAATTGTACTTTTCCTCGAGTTTAAGGAGCGTTCAATCCATGCGCGATGTGAATGAAATGGATTTGCATGCTTTGGAACTCTATTTTGCTTTGGGATTTATTCCGGATTCCTATTCCATATACAAAGGCACATCGAAGGTGCTGCCTGGTGAAGTAATTGAGTTTGAAAGAGTCCATGAATCGGGTTATACGTTGTTGAAGAAGGGGAGGTCAGAACTTAAACATGGTGTAAAATCAGATGTTAAGAGTATCCGCCAACATATCAAGCGGTCTGTTGATGACAGGCTAATCAGTGATGTGCCGATTGGTACCTTGATGAGTGGAGGAGTAGATAGCACTATCATTTCTTATTTCGTTCAAAAGGCTTCTTCTGATGCTGTGTCATACTTTGTCGATTTTGATGATCATGAACTCAGCGAGAAGGACATGGCCGTTTATTTAGCCAAAAGGAACAAGCTCAATCAAGAGGTGTTGTTGGTGGATTCAGAAAACATCTTGAAAGAATTTGATAATTATTATCAAGTGTATGAAGAACCATTCGCTGATTACAGTGGTATAGCATCAATAGCAGTTTTCCGGGAGGCTTCGAAACACCATAAAGTAATCTTAACCGGTGATGGGGGCGATGAATTGTTTTATGGGTATCCGCATTATTTTATTAAATGGATACTGTTGAAATCATATCCGTTGTTGCGTATTTTACCTTCATTGGCAACTAAGTTGATTCCTTCTTGGCAGCTTATTTTTTCACAAGGAATTAAAGGCTTTGAATCGGGGTATTTAAGTCGGCATGGAGTGTTAACGCAATTTGCAAGGTCTTTTATTGATAATGCTTTTAATGCGACAGTAGATAATCAGAAATCCTTAATCCGCGGGCTAATCGAATATGATCGTGTTTTTTACAATTGGCCTGAAAAATATTTGGTAAAAGTAGACCGGTCGTCTATGGCTTTTGGTGTCGAGGTGAGATCTCCATTTATGGATGAGCATTTAAAAAATGCAGTGGCAAAAATCCCTTCTTTTTTGTTGTTCACGCCATTTGCATTGAAGCTGTTTTTGAAGGTGGTTTTTTATGACCTTTTTGGTATGAGGTACTTATTGGCCAAAAAGAAGGGCTTCACGCCTCCTATTCAGGTTCTAAGAGACAAACATTATCTGCGATCGGATTTTGACTTGACGAAGCGTGTTTTGCAGGACACGAATCCATTGCTTTATAAAGCAATGGAAAATATCCAATATGACGATTTGATAAAAGACAAGATACTGTTTGATCGATTTTTCTTTTTTCACAGTTGGTTGAAGGTCGAAAAGTTGACTATATAATGGGGTGCTGGTCCGGTTTGGTTTTGTAAAGAAAATACATGAAGACGATTTTTATTGATGCTACAAATATTGGAATTGGAGGTGGAGTTACCCATTTGTTGGAATTATTGAATCATTTTGATTCGAAGCGTTACAAGATGAACTTGGTTGTTTGTGCCTCTGAGGCTGTTTTAAAAAAATTACCAGAGGTTTCAAACGTAAAAAAAATCACACATGCTTTACTAAATAAAACAATAATTCACCGCGGGGTCTATCAACTTTATTATTTTGATAAAGTAATCAACGAACAGAAGGCAGACGTTTTATTTTCTATTACAGGAGATTACGTGGGTAATTTTCATAAAGTTGTAGGAATGTCACGGAATATGCTTTTGTATGATGAACTGGCATTGAGTCAGATTTCATCATGGAAAGAGAAAATCAGATTCCGTTTGAATTTTATCCGCCAAAGAAGATGTTTTAAAAAGGCCACGGCTATCATTTTTATTTCTCAATATGCCAAGGATTTAATAACGAAACAGTTTTCCTTGAGCGGTAAACAAGTTGAGGTAATCTATCATGGAGTAGCTAATAGGTTTAAAAGAGATAAGCACCCTCTAGATGCAGTCACTGGCATTAACACCCAGCTTCCGATTAATTTTATATACATCTCAACGGTGCATGTTTACAAGCACCAGTGGAATGTTGTAGCGGCAATTGGTAGGTTACGAAAGGAATTGAATTTGGATCTTAGGTTGACCTTGGTAGGCGATGTGATTTATGAGCCTTCAGGAAAGCGGATGTTTGATGCCATTAGGGAAGCAGATCCAGAAGGAAAGTTTGTTCATTATTTGGGCAATGTACATTACGACAAGATCCACGAATTGTACAAAACGTCATCTGCAATCATATTCGCGTCCTCGTGTGAAAACATGCCAAATACATTAATTGAAGGAATGGCTAGCGGTTTGCCAATTCTCTGTAGTAACTTTCCCCCAATGCCCGAATTTCTTAAAGAAGGTGGATTTTATTGCGATCCATATCAGATTGATAGCATCATGGAAGGGATAAAGGAACTTTTGGCGAATCCGGAAAAGCAGGCAAAAACTATCCTGCTGAATAGAGAGGAAATGGATAATTATGATTGGGAGCGTACGGCTCAAAGAACTTTTGAATTTTTAATTGAAATAAGTGAATATGGAAAATAGGTTTGAAGATAAGGTCTTGTTGATTACCGGAGGTACAGGTTCTTTTGGGAACGCTGTCTTAAATCGGTTTTTAGAATCTTCGCTGAAGGAGATTCGTATTTTTTCACGGGACGAAAAAAAACAGCATGACATGCGCATTGCCTACAGCAACCAGAAAATTAAGTTCCTGGTAGGAGATGTAAGAGATTATAATTCCTTGCATGACGCCATGAAGGGGGTTGACTATGTTTTCCATGCCGCAGCTTTGAAACAAGTTCCTTCGTGTGAATTTTTTCCTATTGAGGCAACAAAAACAAATGTACTTGGAACGGAAAATGTCATTAAAGCAGCTGTCGCAAATCGGGTCCAAAAAGTAATTTGTTTGAGTACTGATAAGGCTGCATATCCTATTAATGCCATGGGGATTACAAAGGCATTGATGGAAAAGGTTGCCGTTGCCGCTTCGAGAAACATCCCAGATAACGAAACCATTGTTTGTCTAACAAGATATGGTAATGTAATGGCCTCGCGTGGTTCTGTCATTCCCTTGTTTATTGAGCAATTAAAGGCGGGTACTTCTTTAACCGTGACCGACCCAAACATGACCCGGTATCTAATGTCGCTTGAAGAAGCAGTTGATTTGGTTTTGTTCGCGTTTGAACACGGCAGTCAAGGCGATCTTTTTGTTCAAAAGTCACCGGCTTCAACCATTGGTGACTTAGCATTGGCATTGTGTGAATTATTTGGCGTTGATTCAAAAATAAATGTGATAGGTACCCGACATGGCGAAAAACTATATGAAACGCTATGCACGAGAGAAGAAATGGCCAAGGCGATTGACCTTGGGGATTTTTATAAAATTCCTGCAGACAATCGAGATTTGAATTATGGCAAGTACTTTGAATTAGGTGATGTTCAAGCTTCTTTTTTAGAGGACTATAATTCCCATAACACCCATCGATTGAGCCTTGAAGAGATAAAGAGTAAAGTGCTTAGCCTTGATTTAATAAAACAGGAGCTGCTAAATTTTAAAGCATGACAAACAAACTTAAAGTCGTAACCATATTGGGAACTCGTCCGGAAATCATTCGGTTATCCGAGTGCATCAAGAAGTGTGATGAATACTTCCAGCACACTTTGGTGCATACTGGACAAAATTACGATTACAACCTAAATGAGGTTTTTTTTCGTGATTTGAAAATTCGAAAGCCGGATTACTTTCTTGGCGTTAGTGGCGCCCATTTAGGTGAAACCATCGGTAATGTCATTTCGAAATCTTATGAGTTATTAATGGACTTAAAGCCCGATGCTTTGTTGGTATTAGGCGATACAAATAGTGTTTTATGTACCATCGCGGCTAAACGTTTGAAGATTCCTATTTTCCATATGGAAGCAGGAAATCGTTGTTTTGATCAAAATGTACCGGAAGAAATCAACCGCAAAATATCGGATCACATTTCTGATATTAATCTCACCTATACGGAGAATAGCAGGCGCTATTTATTAAGCGAAGGTTTCAGAAAGGATCATGTTTTTGTTACAGGTTCACCCCTAAAGGAAGTTCTCGATGTTTACAGCGAAGATATTTTGGCTTCCAGTGTGCTTGAGAAGCTGCAAATTCAAACAGGCCAGTATATGGTCGTAAGTGCGCACAGAGAAGAGAATATTGATCTTGGCGAAAACTTTTCAACCCTTGTTTCGGGATTGAATCTTATTGCCGAGGAATATAAGATGCCAATAATTTTTAGTACCCATCCCCGAACGAAAAAGCGGATTATACAATCTGATTTGGAGTTTCACCCACTTATTAAAAATGTCGAGCCGCTTGGTTTTTTTGATTATGTCAAGCTTCAAAAATGCGCTTATGCAGTATTGTCAGACTCAGGAACGATTTCAGAGGAGTCTGCCATGATGGATTTTCCTGCAATTAGCATACGCACAAGTACTGAAAGACCTGAGGCTATTGATGCCGGAACAATTGTTTTGGGAGGTATTTCCGGTGACAGCATGTCCAAGGCGATTCGATTGGCAGTAGGCTTACATGATGATAGCCAAAATCATTTGCCATCGGAATACACCGTGACCAACTGTTCGACGAGGGTTGTTCGGGTTATTCAAAGCTATACGAGTATTGTAAATGACGTCATTTGGAGGAAGCCCAATGTATAGGGTTCTTGTTTTGGGTTCAAGCGGAATGTTGGGCCACATGGTCTATTTGAACCTATTGGATTTACCACATGTGAAGTTGTTTGATGTGTCGTTTAAGCAAAAACTTTCTGAAACAACAATTTTGTGTGATGTAAACAATCTAGTCGATTTGGCCAAAATTATAAGAGACATCAGGCCAGATGTTATAATTAACTGTATTGGCGTTCTAATTCAAGGCTCTAAGTCTTCTCCTTCAAATGCAGTGTTTATAAATTCTTATTTGCCACATTGGTTGGTAGACGAATTGGATAAATATGGTGGTCGATTGATTCATGTTTCAACCGATTGTGTTTTTTCTGGAAGCAAAGGATTATATGTTGAAGAAGATTTTCGAGATGCTGATGATGTATACGGGCGAACAAAAGCGCTTGGAGAGATAAAGTCAGCCCCACATCTTACGCTTCGTACATCAATTATAGGGCCTGAATTAAAATTAAAGGGAGAAGGGTTGTTTCATTGGATTATGAATCAGAGCGGCAACGTCAATGGCTATACAAATGCCTATTGGGGAGGGGTTACAACTTTACAACTTGCCAAGGTAATTAACCAAATAATCAGCTCAAAGGTCCAAGGCTTGGTGCATGTGACCAATGGTGAGCCGATTTCAAAATATGAATTGTTAGCATTGATAAAGGGTCAGTTCGGATTGGACAGGGTGAATTTAGTGCCTTTTGAAGGTAAACAAGTAAACAAAAGCCTGAAATCTAATCGTCTCGATGTTAATTGTCTTGTACCCAGTTACGCAGATATGATTTCCGAACTCCAGGTATGGATGCAGGCGCATAAATCAATTTATAATTATACCTGGAATGCAAAATAAAATTTGGCTTATATCTGAATACTATTATCCCGTTTATCATTCAACAGGATATTACCTCACAGAAATAGCTGAACACTTGGCCAAGAGCAGGAATAATGTCAACGTCATATGTACGAATGCGGGATATAATTCCGAAATGATTTCGTCGCGGGACAAGCATGAGATTAGAAATAATGTAAATATTTACCGCGTTCTAACTGGGAACATAGATAAAAATAATTTTTATTTAAGGTCTGTAAGGCTGCTGTTATCTAGCTTGAGGCTCTTTTATAAAATCTTGCGCAGTGTGAAACGAGGCGATGAAGTGCTGGTCGTTACTAATCCAGCATTTCTCCTCTTGGCAATGCCAGTTATCAAAAAATTAAAGGGAGTTGGGTACAAGATCTTAGTCCACGACATTTTTCCTGAAAATTTGGTTGCTATTGGTCGATTGAATGCTCATTCGGCTGTAGCGATTTGGCTGAAAAAGTGGTTCGACCATGCTTATGCGCAAGCGGATGTTTGTATTGCTATTGGTAGAGATATGGAAAAAGTTGTTCAGTCAAAAACGGCACAACAAGAAAAAACAGTTCTCATCACCAACTGGTCAGAAATTGAACAGGTTAAACCAGTCAATAAAGATAATACCTCTATAGTGAAGGATTTGGGCTTGGCGGATAAATTCATTTTCCAGTTTGCAGGAAATTTGGGGCATTCGCAAGGAATCGGAAACTTATTAGATGCGATAAAGCTGGTTGACATAAGGGAAATACATTTCTTGTTTATTGGTGCCGGCGCCCAAGAGCATTTAATTCAGAGATTGATAAGTGAACATCCTTTGAATAATGTGAGTTTATTGGGTTATAGAAGCAGGGAAAGCCAAAATGACTTTTTGAATGCTTGTGATGTTGCGCTAGTTACCTTAAGTGCTGGTATGTTTGGTTTGGGTGTTCCAAGTAAAGCGTACAATATCATGGCCGTAGGTAAGCCGATGTTGGTCATAGCAGACGAGGATTCCGAAATAAGTTTGTGTGTAAAGGAGCATCAAATTGGATGGGTAGTTCCACCAGATGAACCGGAACTACTTGCCAAGAGGATAGAAGAGATTTATATATGCCATCGCAATGGTTTGTGTGGCCTTAGTAATGCACGGTTGGTAGCTGAACAGCAGTATTCGAAAGAAATTGTGCTGGAGAAATTCGATAGTTTGTTTTCCAAGTGAGCAGCGTTTTAATCACAGGGGCCCATGGTTTTTTGGGCAGAAACATTGTTAAGGGCTTGGATCGACAAGGTTATGAGTTGAATTCTTTAGGCAAACGCTCAGAGAATTCCATTCAATGTGATTTGAGTAAGGAGGTACCTAAGCTAAATCGTTCCTATGATTATGTTTTGCATTGTGCTGGTAAGGCGCATGTCGTTCCACGTGACATTAACGATGAACAGGAGTTCCTTGAAGTGAATGTTCATGGGACGCGAAATCTGTTAATTGCTTTGGAGCAATTGGAGCTTTTTCCTAAGTGTATTGTTTACATCAGCACGGTAGCAGTATACGGGATGACCGAGGGAGAAAACATTGATGAAAAATATCCTTTACTAGGAACATCTCCATATGCGAAGAGTAAAATTTTGGCAGAGGAATTGCTTTCAAATTGGTGCAATAAAAACAATGTTACGCTCGCTATTTTTCGCCCGTCCTTGATTGCAGGAAGTAATCCCCCCGGAAACCTAGGTTCATTGATTAAAGGTATTGAATCGGGTAAATACATTCGATTGGGAAGTGGTAGTGCTAGGAAAAGTGTTTTAATGGCCTCTGACATATCAGACTTATTCACGAAGGTGCTTAGTAAAGGTGGGGTTTATAATGTATGCGCAGACCATCATCCGTCCTTTTTCGAGTTGGAGCAAGTCATTGCCAATCAACTCAATAAAAAAATTCCAATTTCAATTCCATTGTGGGTTGCCTATGTTATAGGTTGGATAGGGGATGTTTTTAAAGGCTGGATTCCAGTCAATTCTGAAATGATTAAAAAAATGACCAGTTCATTGACATTCTCAAATGAACGTGCGAAAAAAGAGCTAGACTGGCAACCGTCGGATGTTCTAAAAAACTTTAAGATATGACGCAGTCGTACCAATTCAATGAGTTAATTGCTGGGCTACAACCTTCGCGCGTTTTTGTCAATGATTTCATTGAAAATCAGGTTGAACTACGATGTCTGTAAAGATTTTATTAACAGCGCTCTCCATCCTTTTACCATTGGAGCTGCTTTATTTCAAACTTGCTGACCGATGGAATATCATAGACAAGCCAAATGCTCGCAGCTCACACAGTTATATTACCATTCGAGGCGGTGGTATTGTTTTTCTGATTGCTTTTTGGGCTTGGAACATACAATCCGATTGGCCTAATCCATGGTCAGCCCTGGGGTTGCTTGTAGTAGGCGTGATTAGTATTTGGGATGATATTAAGTCATTGCCCAATCGTGTAAGAATAACGGCCCATATCAGCGGTATACTGTTGTTGATGTTTGATACAGGCATCATGGAGGCATTGCCTATTTGGGGCTTAATGGTGCTTCCCATTGTGATTATTGGTACGCTCAATGCCTATAATTTTATGGATGGAATCAATGGCATAACAGGACTCTACAGCTTGGTTATATTGTTAAGCATGGCATGGATCAATGAAGAGAATCATTTTATTGATTCCTCCTTTTTTGTTTGGACCACAGCTTCATTGCTTGTTTTTTTATTGTTTAATTTCCGCAAAAGGGCCAAATGCTTTGCCGGCGATGTGGGCAGCATGGGCATAGGATTTATTGTGCTTTTTGCCTTATCACTGTTGATTTTGCAAACAGGTGAGTTGAAATACATCTTGTTTGTTTCCTTGTATGGAATGGATACGGTATTGACCATCATGCAACGTCTTTATAGGAAGGAAAACATATTCAAAGCACACCGCCTGCACTTTTATCAATTGCTGGTAAATCAACATGGTTGGCAACACCGTGTGGTGAGTGTGGGTTATGCCTTGGTGCAACTTCTGATGAACATCGTAATCATTCAATTGCTGCCGTCAGATTGGTCCTTCTTTACCCAAGGTGTGGTTTTATTGCTTCCTTTCACCGTGCTCTATGTGGTTTTTAAAATGCGATTGATGCGCGCATACGAACCAGCGTGATGATGACAGTCAACACCACCAAGATATTGCTTTATGGCATGGGTGGACATGCGTTGGTCTTGATGGACGCTTGTAGGGACATGGGCATTGAGATAGCCGGTTACTTCGATGATCAGCCGCCGATTGTAGATCAAGCTGGGAAAAACCTACCTGCTTTCCTTGGAGCTTACCAGCCTGATTGTTTTTCGGAACTTCCTTTACTTATTGCCATTGGCAACAACGAAATTCGAGAACAAATCAGCCTAAGGGTAGTCCACAAACCCTTTACCCTCATACATCCATCGGCCATGGTTTCTCCCAGCGCAAGGGTGAACGAGGGGAGCGTGCTTCTTCATGGCAGCATTGTGCAGGCCTATGCTCAAATAGGAAGACACGTAATTGTGAATGCAGGTGCCGTCGTGGATCACGAAGCAATTTTGATCGACTTTTGTCATGTCCGCTCGCTCGCCTACATTGGCGGGGCAGCCTCAGTGGCCAAGGGAGCCACCGTACCTCCTGCTAAAGTTGTTGAGCGAAACACCATTTTTGGTGTAACATGACCAGCCCTACCCCAAGTCCAATCCGACTCGCTGACCGCATTGCCTCAGTCTTCGGTTGGAAAAGCGGCTGCATTCCCAATACTGAATTGGCAGCTGTTCAAATTAACAGCAGTTGGGTTGCTTTGCCGCATTTGTCGTACGGATTTTGGCCCCCACACCTCCAAAACCAGCAATTGCCATGGAAACAACTGTTGTCGCCAGGAGTGCAATGGAGATGGACAGGAGAAGAGAAGTCCTTCAAAACAGCCTCCTGGTTGTATCTAAACAGATACAAGCCTAAAACCGCACTCCTCAAAAAGCTAGGGCAAATAAAGCAGGATGCTTTCCGACTCGAGCTTGGAGGACAGGCCCTGCTGCAGACTTTTTGGTTGGTTTACGCCAAAAGATTGCATGAATTGGGCAGCTTACCACTGCCTCAAGCGTTTTTTAGCGCACTATTGGATGGTTTTCAAGAAGGACATGCAGAAATATTTGTACTCTACCATGAGGACAAACCAGTAGGCGCCGCATATAATCTGGCTATTGGTGGTTTTTATGAAAATGCTTGGTTTGCCACCCTAAAGAAGTACCAGGGCCTTGGAACATCCTATTTCATGCATGAGAAAATGATTGAACACGCCAAAACTGCAGGTTTCGAAATTTACAGTTTTGGAAGAAGTACTACCGGTGAGGGCGTGCACCAGTTCAAAAGACAATGGGGGACGGTTGACGTTCCTTTGGCATGGTACCAGGATGGACTTAAAAAAGAAGGGAAGTGGCTGTTGGCCAAAACAGCACCACTCATTCGCCTTTTGCCATTTTCGCTGGTGGTTTTTTTAGGAAAATTAACCGCCAAATTTATCTATTAAGTGGAATCACAGCAGCCCTCTGCTTTGCATATACTCAGCTTTGACCTGGAGGAATGGTTCTACCTGTACTCACCGCGTCCCGACTTTGATGCCGAGTTTTTTTGGCAAAAGGCCAATTTAAGGGCCGAGATTATGGTTGACCGGTTATTAGCGTTGTTGCACGACTCGGGGCAATCTGCCACCTTTTTTACCATGGGGCGTTTTGCGAGGCAATACCCGCAATTAATTAAGCGAATTGCAGCTTCAGGAAATGAAATAGGGGCACATTCCGATTTGCACGAATACGCGAAAAACCAGAGTTTGAATAGGTTTCAGGCCGATTTGCAAGCCAACATGTCCACATTGCAAGACCTCATGGGGCAATCGCCAATCTCCTATCGTACGCCTGCCTATTCCATTGATACCCGCCTGGCACCATATAGGGAAAAGTTGATGGAGCTAAATATTCGCTACGACAGTTCATTAAAATCAGGTACTTCGGGTGAATATGGTAAAGTACCGAACAAGCCATTTCAACTTCAATTTGACAAACAAATCACCTATTTGCCGGTAAGTGCCTGGCCAGTATTGAATGGATGGCCTTATGCCGGCAGTGGCTTTTTTCGATTGATGCCTGCTTTCGTAGTTGATCAAGAGCTTTCCAAACCGGGATACCACATGATGTACTTTCATCCGAGGGATTTTGACCCGGAAATGAAAGTGCTTCCAAAAGAATGGTCAAACAAATGGAAGTATGGTCTCGGAACCGGCTCTTCCTTTTCAAGACTGCGACATTTGCTTCAACGATACAGATGCTTAAGCATTGCCGATGCCGCTCAAAGCGGAAAAATTGCATCCCACCTAGAGCATGTTAAAGGACCTAAAGCAGGTTTGGAATAGCGTATATAGCGGCCCTTACCGCTTTGTGTTCGACATCGGGTTGTTCATGGTCATTACGTATGGTTTCCACATTTTTTGGTGGGAATTTGCGGACCACATCAAAAGTTTCCGCCCAATCATTGATTCGGCAAACCAATTGGCAATTGAGGTCTTCAGGGCGTCATTTTGGCTTAACGAAAAGGTGTTTGGGCTGGTTATGACGGTGGAGGGCTCGAATGTCATGCGTTTTGAAAATGCAAAAGCCTTGGAGGTAGCCGAGAGTTGCTCGGGGTTAAAGCAATTTTTTCAGGTTGCCATTTTATTCGCACTCTTCCCGGGAAGCTGGAGGCACAAGGTGTGGTTCATTCCGCTTGGATTTGTTGCTATTCATTTGACCAAAATTGTTCGGGTAGTAGTGCTTGCCCTCTGGATGGCCAAGGATGTACCCTATTGGGATTTTGCACACGACTGGATCATGCGTCCCATGTATTATGCGGTCATTTTTGGACTTTGGTATGTGTGGAATAAATGGTTCAATAGGTAATCATATGAATTTTGAAATACACTAAAACATACGGTTCTGTTCTATGTGCATTTATAGCTGACATAGTCACAAGCCTCACTTAATTTGAGATGTAAATCTTCAGACAATTGGATTTCAAATAAAAGTTTTCCTTACAAAATTCAAGCATGGTTTCATGGTGTTGCATGCGATTTTGGTAAGCGATTTTGACGTCTTCATGTAAAGAGATATTCTTAAGACTCAAAATACCTCAAAAGAGGGAGGTGATGATCCAAAGTTTAACAATATCTTTGTATAAAATGAATTGCTTTCAGGCTTTGTAAGCCGTAATAGACTAAACCAATGATAGCCAAAATTCTTCGGCTTTACTCCAACCGCTTCGCTTCTCGCTGGCTGGTATTATTCATCGATTTATCGGTGGTGCTGGCAGCTTTTCAGCTGGCCATGGTGGTGCGTTTGAATTTTGATTTAACCTCCATCGATTTGGAATTGGCCTTTAAGCAAGGCATGGTGGTGGTAGGTTTTTATTTGTTGGGTTTTTTGGCTTTTCAATCTTTTAGTGGCGTTGTGAGGCACAGCGGTGTGGAAGATGCCGTAAAAATTGTAAAAGCAGCCTTGTTGGCAGTATTGGGCTTGGTGGTTACCAACCTGGCAGCTTATAAATATTTCGGCACCATCAACCATGCATTGGTGGTCCCTGTTTCGGTTTTGGCTGTACACTTTGGATTTGCTACTTTTTTGTTGGTCAGCAGCCGTTTTGTTTTTAAGACGGTTTACAACAGTTTATTTGAACGCGGGCGTACCAAATCAAATGTGCTCATTTATGGTGCGGGTACTTCGGGGATGATTACACGTCAATCCTTTAACCAGGATGCGCACCAGCACCAGGGTTTCCATGTCATTGGCTTTATTGATGACAACCCATCCAAGCAAGGCAAAGTGATCCAAGGGGTAAAAGTTTATCCCCCGTCTATCCTTGAAACCGATTTTATTGAACGCAAGGAAGTAACGGAAGTCATCCTTTCTATCCAAAACATTTCGAATGCCCGCAAGCGCGAAATTGTAGACAAATGCCTTACCCACAACATCCGGGTAAAAAGTGTGCCACCCATTGAAAAGTGGATCAATGGTGAATTGACCTCACAACAAATCCGCAATGTGAAAATTGAGGATTTGTTGCAGCGCGATGAAATCAGGCTTGACAAGGACAATGTGCGCTTGGAGATTTACGAAAAAGTGGTGCTGGTAACGGGCGCAGCAGGGTCTATAGGCGGAGAAATTGCCCGCCAACTGTTGCATTACCGGCCAGCCCAGCTCATTTTGGTCGACCAAGGCGAAACGCCCATGTACGAGCTCGAGCAAGAACTCCGCAAAGTACATCCCGGTGCTTTTGCTTCGGTGCGTATGGTGGTTGCTGATATACGCAACGATCGTCGGATGCGCCAGGTTTTCAAAAAATACCGCCCTAATTACGTTTTCCATGCAGCCGCATACAAGCATGTTCCGTTGATGGAGGAAAACTGCTATGAAGCAGTTATGGTTAACGTATTTGGTACGCAAAACTTGGCTGATTTAGCTATGGAGTTTGGTGTGCACAAATTTGTGATGGTGAGCACCGACAAAGCAGTGAATCCGACCAACGTGATGGGCGCTACCAAAAGGGTGGCTGAAATATATACCCAAAGCCTTAACTATACCATTGGCTCGAATACCAAATTCGTAACCACCCGTTTCGGCAATGTCTTGGGATCGAATGGCTCGGTGATTCCGATGTTTAAGCGCCAGATTGAAGCAGGCGGCCCCATTACCGTAACCCACCCCGATATTACCCGCTACTTCATGACCATACCCGAAGCTTGTCAGCTGGTACTCGAAGCCGGTGTAATGGGTCAGGGTGGAGAAATCTTCATCTTTGACATGGGTGAATCGGTGAAAATTCTGGATGTTGCCAAAAAAATGGTGAAACTGTCGGGTTTGACATTGGGTAAAGACATTCAAATAAGTTTCACAGGCTTGAGGCCCGGTGAAAAGTTATACGAGGAGCTCCTGGCCACCACCGAAAACACCTTGCCTACACACCACGAAAAAATCATGATTGCCAAGGTGAGGTCGTATGATTACGATACCGTTTCGCAGCAGTTGGTACACATGAGACAAGTGCTGCAGCTTGGCGATGAAATGCGTATCGTAACCAAGCTGAAGGAATTGGTTCCTGAATTTGTGAGCAATAATTCGCGGTTTGAAGAGCTCGATAAAAGGCGCTTCAACCCGGATAATGAGCCCCAATCGAATTTGGGATAAAACAAATAGCAGGCAAACCAATTAAACGAACAATTGGCGTGCACACCTTGGCAGAGCAAATAGCAAAACAGCCTACATTGCGCATGAACAAGATATAACGACCTCAATGGGGTCGTTTTTTATTCATACCTATCATGGGCCAATTGATGGTGTGAGACAGAAAAGAACGAAGCAAGAGCCAAAGATGAAGAGTCTGGATAGCCGATTGAGGATGAATGCATGTATGTGTTCAAGCATATCCAGCTTTTGGTACATCTAACTATTTTGCTCAATCTTACTATTTGAAATCGATGAGAAAACTTGCGCTGATACTGTTCCTGGTCTTGATGATCTCACCAGTGGGTGCTCAAACCGTATCCCTCGATTTACATTACTTCAATGATTTTTTGCGTGATCAGCAGCTTTTGGGGAATGTGGATTCAGGTATTTCGCTGATGATCAAGCCAGTGCATATACCTAATGCTTTAGGGAATAAAGCGGTTTTCACTGGCGATTCTACACTTTGGCAACGAGAATCCACCAAATATGCCGCCGCATCTGCTCAGAAGAGCGAAAAAGGTTTGAGTTGGCAATTGCTGCCACTGCATTTTCGGGCACAATACAATACCATACACAACTATGGCTGGCAAAACGGAGCCATGATTCCAAACAGAAGCTGGCAATATTATGCTTCAGCAGGTGTAGTCCTCAAAAAGGGAAATTGGCTTGAAATGCAACTAAGGCCCGAAGTGATTTATGCACGGAATGAAAGTTATACAAATCCGCCTGTGAGGCACAAGGGCATAGACATGCCCGAACGCATGGGAACGATGCCGGTGACGGAAGCTTTTGCCGGCCAATCATACCTGAAGTTTCATTTCCGTGGATTTAGTGCAGGAGTAAGTACAGAAAACCTACAGTGGGGGCCCGCTCGTCAGGGAAGTATCTTTTTAAGCCCCTCGGCTCCGGGATTTCTTCATTTGACTATACACACGAACCGGCCGTTAAAAACCCGAATTGGGCATTTTGAGGCACAGTTTGTAGGAGGAAGGTTGCGATATTCCGGTTTTTTCCCATACGGTACCGATTGGATTGTGCCCACGGAGCCTCCGTTTGAGCCTGTAAGGGCAGCGGAGATTACGCCCTCCCCTTTGGGGAATGGCGAGCATTCCAAGGTCAGCATGCTTACCGGAACCTACATGCCCAAATGGGTGCCTGGCTTATTTGTAGGAGGAGCATTTGGCGTACAGAGCAGGAATGCCCCTTGGCCCGTAGGCCTCTTTGCTGTATTTGCTCCGGGTACCGAGCGCACCAACATAGGCAATCCCTTCAGCCAAAATGGGGTGATGAGTCTTTTTGCACGTTACCTGCTACCTGCGGTGAATATGGAAATTTACGGGGAGTTGGGTCGTGAAGATTGGTTTAGAGACTTACAGGATTTGGCTACCGACCCTGCACATACTACCGTTTATGTATGGGGTATCAATAAGTTGTTCCCATTACCAGGAAAGGCACATTATCTGCGGTTTGAAACGGAGTTCACCCAATTAATGCCACCAATCACGCAGTTGAGCAGGGCCCCGGGTTATGGTTTTTATACCCACAGCAATGGGGTGGGCTGGACGCACAGAGGCCAGAACCTTGGAGTGGGCCTACCGCCGGGAAGTAACCGACAGCAAATGGGTTTGCTGTGGAACAAGGGCTATCACCGGTTGGGTTTATCATTTGAACGCATTGAGTATGCCCAGGATTTATTTTACTTCCGGATGCCGTTTTTGTTGAATCCCAACATCGGTAATCCATTGGCCATGGATCACACCAAAAGGTTTGTGGACTTGGTGACCAAATTACGCATGCAAACTGCTTGGAAGGGCTTGATTGTAGGCGCTGATGCCATGGTACTACGCACACTTAATTTTCAATGGGTGTATCTCGAAAGAAGTCAACCAGATGGGTTTCGCTATCCGGGATACAATTATTGGTCGGTGAATGCTCACCTGTATATGTACTATAGATTCTGATTGCCTCTCGAAATGGTATGATGCTACAGCCTGGTGAAGGCTACCATGAAGCTCTTGGAGCATGCAGCATGACGGCAGTTCGTGCCTTTCCCGCTTTTCCAATCTATTTGGTATTTTTGTCACAAACCCTTGCATTTTGATTGATTTGAACCAACTGGCCGTGATTTTACCGCTGAGCTTTTTAATGGCCTTTGTCATTACTTACCTCAGTGTTCCCAGTATCATTCAGTTGGCCAAACTGAAAAAACTCTACGATGAGCCCAATCACCGCAAGGAGCATGTGAGTCGCATACCAACCTTGGGAGGTTTGGCGCTTTTTGTGGGCTTTTTCTTTTCCTTCGTTTTTTGGAGTGGCGATTACCGCATGCTGGGCTTTAATAGCATTCTGGCTTCCCTCATCATCTTGTTTATTGTGGGTATTAAAGACGATTTGTACCCCATGCCGGCACGCAAGAAGTTACTGGCACAAGT
>Ga0075157_10000661_pt1 | contig 25317 bp, 19 predicted proteins | sample JI81BgreenDNA_FD_70967 | JGI IMG/M metagenome (GOLD analysis project Ga0075157, IMG submission 70967) | Wastewater effluent complex algal communities from Wisconsin, to seasonally profile nutrient transformation and Carbon sequestration -... | ecosystem: Engineered > WWTP > Effluent > Algae...
TTCAATTTCCGTGATGTCCCACTGCCATGCACCAATAGTGAAATCAAAAACTAAAAGTTGTTCTGAGTGAATAGTTGAAAGAAGTTGAGTTATAAAAAATGGATTTCCGCCAGTTTTATTAAAAATTAACTCAGTCAAAGAGTTTAAGTTTTCAGTTTGATTACCCAAAGTATCGCATACTAGCTCAGTGACGCTGCTCAAATCTAAACATGGGAGGATAATTTGATGCACAGCAGCACCAGTCTGTTGAATTTTTTCGACAGTTTGAACTAACGGATGAGTCGAATTCACTTCGTTATCTCGATAGGCTCCTATCAGTAAAAAATATCGGCTATCCTGGTCAGTAACTAATTCCTGAATTAATTTTAAGGAAGCTAAATCTGCCCACTGCAAATCATCCAAAAATAGAACTAATGGGTGTTCGGATCGGGCAAACATATTTATGAATTCTTTGAACAATCGATTAAAGCGATTTTGAGATTCTGTCGGCCCCAATTGTGGAACAGAAGGCTGCGAACCAATGATTATTTCGACTGAAGGAACAACATCAATAATAATTGCACCGTTATTACCCAGCCGTGACAACAGCTTTTCTTTCCAAATTACCAAATCTTCTGAGCTTTTGGTGAATAACTGCTGCATCAATGACTCAAACGCTTGAGTTATTGCAGCATAAGGAATATCCCGCTTAAATTGGTCAAATTTGCCAGCAATAAAATAACCCCGCTGCCTGACAATTGGTCTGTGGATTTCACTGACAACTGAGGTTTTACCGATTCCTGAGTAACCGCTTACCAACACCATCTCTGTATTCCCAAAGCTGACTCGCTCGAATGATGCCATCAAATCAGCGACTTCTTGTGTGCGACCGTAGAGTTTTTTGGTAATCAAAAATTGACCAGATTTGTCAAGTGTCCCTGGAATGAAATTTTCAATTTTGCCAGTAGTTTGTAGCTGAGTTAGACAATTTTCCAGGTCTGCTTTTACTCCAAAGGCACTTTGATATCTGTCTTCGGCATTTTTAGCTAGTAGTTTCATGACAAGGGATGAAATTATCTGCGGGACTTGATTGTTTAGTTGATGGGGAGGAACTGGCGTCACCGCAATGTGGCTGTGAATTAATTCTAAGGGGTCGGTTGAATTAAAAGGCAACTCTCCTGTTAGCATTTCATAAAAGGTGATGCCTAGAGAGTACAAGTCAGTCCGGTAGTCGAGGTCTCGGTTCATCCGACCAGTTTGCTCTGGGGATATATAGCCTAGAGTGCCTTCTAGCACCATAGTATTGCTATTTTGGTGGACTTCTCTCGATAGGCGCGTCGCCATGCTAAAGTCGGTAATTTTTACTTGTTTGAAATCTGGTGTTATGATAATATTTGAGGGTTTTATATCTTTATGAATAATCTGATTTTGATGCACTTCTCCGAGAGTTTGAGCCACTTGAATAGCTAGTGGCAAAAATTTCTGAAGTTTAATGCTTTTACCCGCTTGATGGTGCTTGAGAGATTGACCGCCACAATCTTCTAAGATCAGAGCGAAACTGTTGTTATATTTTTCTAAGCTATGGGGTTTGACAATCCCTTCGAGTTTGAGATTCGAGCTAATTTTGTATTCATGTCTCAAACGGGTAATTTCTTCTATTGTAGGGTACTCGGTATTGAGTGTTTTAATAATGACTGACGCTCGATCAGATTCCCTGACAGCGCGATAAATGATGGACTTCACACCAAGTTGAACAACTTCTGTGATTTTGTAACCGGGAAGTGTATTCATGGCTTTTATTCTGTGACGAAATTTTTAGTAAACATTGCGCTTGATATCGATCGAATCTCTGGCGAACTATACCTAAGTATTTTTTGTAAATTTGGTAACTGGGGATACCTTACAACCTAAGTAATTACTCAGGGATTTTTTAGATAGCGAGATGCCTAAACTTTGAAAGTGTCTGGACGGGCGGACAGCCAAACATCTGGTTTGAACTCCGACTTAATCATGTACGGTCTGACACCTCACCCAGTTAATTGCCATATTGTAACAAATTCTGTGATGCCGATCGCACACATGACAGACAAATTTTTATATACTCAAGGTTTTGCTCAACGTTTGAGTCCGCTAACCAACAACGAAGGGGACGCCCGGAGGACGAAAACGCAGGTTTAGGCGATCGAGAACATAATTAAACGTGATGTCAAACACAACAATTATTGATTTAAATCACATTTGCGTCGTGATTAAGTTACTAGCCTATAGATTCATTAATCAGGTGCATCACAATGGAAGAAGTCCTAGAATTGATTGAAAAGAAGAAGCAAGAATTTGCTAAAGCAGAGCTATTTGAGTTTATGCGAGACAAAAGCATAGACCCAAGACAACGCCTAGCTTTCGCTCCCTGCATTGCTCACTTTGCAATGAGTTTTGGTGAATTGAACCAGTCTATTTTCCGAGAAGAACCAACCAACGATCCTCTTCAGGCAATGATCAACAATCATACTTACGAAGACGATCATCACTGGTTGTGGTTTTTGGCCGACATGGAAACACTGGGTATTAATAACAAATCCTTGAAGTTCAGCGATGCTTTGAATTTTGTCTGGAGCGAACAACTAAAAGCTTCACGGTTGGTAACATATCAAATTTTTCGATACGCTTTTGGAGCCAGTCCAATCACTAAGCTAGCAATCCTGGAAGTGGTAGAAGCATCGGGTAACGTGTTCTTGTCAGCGACAGCATCAATTGCCGAAGAACTCCAATCAATTACTAAAAAGGAGCTTATCTATTTTGGCTATTTTCATTTGGATGTGGAAACAGGTCATACTACAGGGACGCCGGATGTTGAGCAATCGATCAAAAACATACCACTGACTATTGAGAGCCGTCAAGAGATTTTTGAGATAGTTGAAAATTTGTTTGAAATTTTCACGAAACAGATCGATCAACTTCTGGTTTATGCAAAAACCCATAGTTTTGACCAACCTTTTACCGAACCCCGCGAGATTTTGCAACCTTTAAAAGCTGCGTAGCTTACGAGATGTAAACTTTGGTACTTTTAGAACCAGATCGATCTTAGAATTAGACAAAGTCTATTACTTACAAGGAGACCTATCATGTCACAACTTAACAGCACTTCTTCTACGATAATGAATGAACTAGAACCGAATTTGATCCACACTTGGACTGAGAATCTGGATATTGCTCACACTTGGACTGAGAATCTGGATATTGCTCACACTTGGACTGAGAATTTGGAGATTTCTCACACTTCTCCCATAGCTGAAGATGAGAAAGTAGTGGGATAAAATCTGTTGGAAACTGAAAGGTTGCACTAATGTTAATTGGGGCTTTTTCGTGGGTGGGGGCGGGTTTACTTAACCTGTTTGTACCATTTAACGCGGTTGGTGAACCCGCCCCTACAAGTTCTTGGGAATGGTGGAACATCTCAAATAAAACCTGTTGAAAATAACTATTTAGCCTCGCTCATTTGGAGGCTGAATAGTTAGAAATTTTTCTCGTAAATACCCAAATTCAGCATCTACTATCTCTCTGTGATATGAGCCATTACGACGTTGTAATTGTGGGCGGCGGCCCCGCTGGGAGCACTGCTGGCACTCTGATCAAGAAATACAATCCCAATCTGAGCGTGCTAATCCTAGAGAAAGAAAAATTCCCTCGCGATCACGTTGGGGAAAGTCAATTGCCTCAAATTAGTGATGTGCTTCAAGAAATGGGATGTTGGGACAAAGTAGAAGCAGCCGACTTCCCAATTAAAATCGGTGCTACCTATCGCTGGGGAACAGATCCAAATCCTTGGGATTTTAATTTTATCAAGCCTGAACAGTTTAAAGATGAACAGCGTCCTGCTAAATTTGAGGGACAGAGACGGCAAACTGCTTTCCAAGTCGATCGAGCAAAATATGACGAAATTTTGCTGCGTCACGCGGAAGAAATGGGATGTTTAGTAAGAGAAGAAACCCCCGTTGTTAAAGTAGATACAGAGGGCGATCGCATTACCACCCTGCACCTGCGGCAAGAACAAATAACTGCCCGCTACTACATCGACGCCTCCGGCCACATCGGCGTGCTGCGGCGAGTTTTAGGAATTGAAACACACTGCCCGACGCGGTTGCAAAATATCGCTATCTGGGACTACTGGACAAACGCTGAATGGGCCGATAAAATTGGCGTTGGTGGCACCCGCGTACAGGTAATGAGTTTGAGTCACGGGTGGATTTGGTTTATTCCCTTGGGCCCCACTCGCACCAGTATCGGCTTTATTTGCCCTGCGGAACATTACAAGCAGATGAAACAGCGGCCAGAGGAGATATATTCTCAAGCACTCAACAGCGAACCCCGCATCAGCAAGTTAATCGCTAATGCTACCAGTACCGGAAAGATTGAAACTACAAAAGATTGGTCATTTTTGGCTGATAGAACAGTAGGAGAAAACTGGTTTTTGGTCGGAGAAGCTGCTGGTTTTGCCGATCCAATTTTAGCTGCTGGCATGACTTTAGCTCACACAGGTGCCCGTGAAGTCGCTTACACAATTTTGGAACTAGAGCAGCAGAAGCACGAGGCTAACTGGCTGAAAACTCAATACGATCACAATCAGCGCAGCCGAGTTAAAAAGCACATTCGGTTCGCGGATTACTGGTACGCTGCTAACGGTCAGTTCACTGATTTACAAGAGCATTCTAGGGAAATCGCGCGGGATTCTGGGTTGAATTTAAGCCCGGAAAAAGCTTTTCAGTGGTTGGCTCAAGGCGGATTCACGAATGATATTTTGGGTCAAGCTGTGATTGCTGGATTTGATTTGGGTTCTATGAAACAGGTGATGCAACGCTTCTCGCAGCAGGAGGTTCCGTGGCTACTTTCGGCATACAATGTGTTTCAGTTAGATTTATTGGATGCGGAAGTCGAGTTTGTAGCTGTTTATGATGCTGGTCAAATTAGCAAGATCAAGTGTTATGTGAAGAACGGTCAGCGCTTGCCTGTTACAGGTTTATATGGTTTGCTGATTGACATTTTGGGCCGCACTCAGTACATTGAACAAATTTATCGGCAGTTGGTACTGCTGTTTAAGGAACGTTTTTCTGTGCAACACGCACGAGTAGCTCTTCATCAAGCCCTTGGTTGTTTGGAGGTGATGGTGAGTTCTGGTATTGTCAAGGCGATATTAAACCCGGAGTTGTCTAAGTTGAATATTTCCATACCTATGGAAGGTGAGTTAATTCACACTCACAGGGATGTGAATTAAGGCGCTACCAGAAAGCTTGACCCCAAACCATCTCAAGTCTTAAAAACAAAAAGTCTGAAGCTGGAAAATTCCAACTTCAGACTTTTACTAACTCCCCGGGTAGGATTTGAACCTACGACCAATCGGTTACACTTATCCCAACGTTTCCGAAGGGGGCGGACTATTTCATCATCCCTACAAATCATGTTTGTGATTTGTCGTCGGATGTCGGGCGCTATGAGATTTATTGGTTAGGCTCCTCATCTCTAGTCTCTGCACCTTTCCGGCTACTTGCGATCGTAACCGCTGCCTTTCGCCAGACTTGGCTCAAGATTGCCGCCACCCGAAGTGCTGCGGTTTCCTTGAATTCACCCGATTTTTCAGTATCCGTTACCGGATAGAGCTGCTATGTCACTAGGGCTTTTGGTTGATACCAAAGGCTTGCATTCATTACAGCCGACCGCTCTGCCACTGAGCTACCGAGGATTGGGGGTTTTTGTTACCCACATTTACTAACAATAGCTGAACTTCCTCGATTTGGCAAGGCCTTTGAGAAACTTTTTTTTTGTCAGACAGGGAGCGGGTTTCAGCAGCTAATGCAGCCCCATTCTCAACTTGGCGAGGCGCTGCTGGGATTCTGGATCGAGGGAACTGGCGAGAAAGCGACTGGAATTTTGTTTGCGGGATTTGTGTCGGCGCTCGCTGCGGCGGGCGGTGGATTCTACGTCAGCCGCTAGTTGTTCGGCGGACATCCATTCGGCACCGTAGCCGACTACGGTCAATTGCTGCGCTCGGTCTGAGGTGGCGACAATCATGCGGCCTTTGCCTTTGACCGATCGCAACTCGTAGCGCAAACTAGCACAAGATTTTTCAATATAAGTATCTGCTGTCTGACCGAAGTCAGTGTAGTGCACTGATAAATTTTTAGTAATAATTTCTTTAACGCCGGGAGTATCTCGATAGTGGGCGTCAAACACCAGCCTGGCCTCAAAATCTTGAACGGCGCTGTAGTTAACTAAAACCTCAATCAACTCGCGGCGAGCTGTTTCGAGTTCGTCGCGATCGCGCTTCTCTCGGAGTCGAGGCCAAAGTCCAATTATGTTATAGCCGTCTACAAGTAAAACTGCTTGTGATACATAGGGTGACATGGTTCAAGGCTGAAGAGCTCCAGCACGTATAGGACATTATTTGCATTGTTCATCAAAGCTTTTGTTCAATAATATTACCTATTGATGTGTAATTGCTAGGTTACATCGCAATAATTAAACCCCCCAGAGCCAGCTTTACCTGAGTTTTGGGGGGTTAGATTCATCTATAAATTTTCCGGATTATTCGGCAGATTCCAGTGGGACGGGCGATGGCTTACGCCCCGCTTCGCTACGTACAACTGTCGGCAGGGATATTTTCTCAACAGCAGGAGTACAACCGAGCCACTGCACCGACAACTGAGCAAACTGCTGCGGGGGGCCGCTCACGCAAAAACGAGTCGGTAGCGCCGTACCAGGATTTCGCAGCCCCAAAAGCTCCAATTCTCTGGCTGCAGCCGCCACCACCCGTACCGCAGGATCGATCAATGTCACCCCAGCAGGCAAAAGCGATCGCAGCACCGGAGCCAACAGCGGATAATGAGTGCAGCCGTAAATCAGCGTATCGATGCGCTGCTGAATCAAAGGAGCCAAATATTCCCTAGCCACCTCACAAGTATAAGGATCGTGAATCCGGTTTTGCTCCACCAGCGGCACAAAAGCCGGACAGCTAACCTGCCACACCAGGCAAGAATCGTCCATCTCCAAAATCGCATTTCGATAAGCATTGCTAGCAGCAGTAGCAGGAGTTGCGATGACTCCGATCCGCTTGCCTTGCTGCACCGCAGCCTGCGCCCCCGGCAGAATTACTCCCAGCACCGGGATATCAAACTCAGCCTGCACCATCTCCATCGCCAAAGCAGAACTGGTGTTGCAGGCCATAATGACCATTTTCACATCCTGTTCCACCAACCAGGCCATAATTTCGCGGACAAACTCCACAATTTCTGACGGCGTGCGAGTGCCGTAAGGCAGCCTCGCCGTATCTCCAAAATAAAGTATCGATTCGTTGGGCAATTGTTGGTACAACTGGGTCAAAACAGTCAAACCGCCCACGCCGCTGTCAAAAATACCGATTCTTTGTTGTCCAGAGTCTGTTGTCATTTGTCAATAGTTAGTTGTCAGTTGGCAGTTGGCAGTTGTTAGTTGGCAGTTGGCAGTTGGCATTAGTCAACAGTTAACCGTCAACCGTCAACCGTCAACCGTCAACAGCCCATTATCTTTGTTGAAGATAAAGCAAAATGCCGCGAGCGATCGAAGCCGCCATTTGACTGCGGTAAGCTGGGTCAGAAAGCCTAGCAGCATCTTCAGCACCCGTCACAAAACCTACCTCCAGCAAAACAGAAGGCATAGAAGTCTTCCTCAAAACATAAAATCGCGCCTGCCGCACTCGGCGGTCATTCGCCCCCGTCCCCTCCAAAATACTGGCGTGAATCACCCTGGCCAAATCTTGGCCGTTATTGAAATAATAAGTCTCAATCCCATTGATATCCGGCCGACTCATATTAATCGCATTAGCGTGAATGCTGACAAACAAAGTAGCATTCACCCGTTCCGCCAAAGAAACTCTGGGATCCAGGTCGATTTCCCTGTCGTCAGTCCGAGTCATCACCGCCTGCACCCCTTGCTGTTCCAGCAGCCTCGCCACCTGAAGCGAGATATCCAAAACAATCTCCTTTTCCAGAATGCCCTGAATCCCGACTGCCCCCGGATCGCGGCCACCGTGACCAGGATCGATTACTATTACGGCGCGGCGGTTAGAAGCTTGGGGCAACTCATCGGTTCCGAAAGTCCTTCTCGGCAAAGGCTGCAAATTGGGAGTGCGAGTCAAAGGCTGCGCGCTAGCATTCGACGATCGCAACTGCAAAGACAGCAACTGCGGACTCGGCCTCGTCACCCTGCCTACCTCTACCCCCGATCGCGGCTGCACCCAAATCACCACAGTCTCCGCATCTTCTTGGCTGGCACTAAACGATACAGGACTGTTGGCATCGAGCTGAGGAATTTCCCCCGCCAGGGAACTAGAGGCGATCCTGATCCAGTAAGCTCTCGACCCCTGAGCCCACCCGCTGCTATAGGAGACTTGGCGGTCAGTTCTCACCACCAGTTGGGTGCCGTTACTGGCTAAATCAATTGACTGAACTCTCGCTAAATTTCCTTGAGCTTGTCTAGCCGGAGGGTCTACAGTCAGGCGGCGGGGAACCGAGGGCTGTCGTACTACACTTCCAGGCAATAGCACAACCCCGCCCAAATTGCTCACAGACGCCCGCCACTGAGTATTAGGACTCTTCATCCGCAAAGTCACGCGGGTAACGGGCGGGTCTGTTGGCAGTTGCCGGACTTCAATCTTGTCAACCCCGTGCTGACCGTTCGTTTGAGGCTGTTGGCTGCTTAGGGCCGGAGCTAAAGTAGCTCCTTCAATATCGAGGGTAGCGATGTCCCCAGCGCGACTTTGTTCAAAATTAATTTGGGGGCGACGGCCCTGGGTGCGGACTAAAAAACCGTCCGCCGTCACCTGAACGTTTTGAACTACAGTCGCCTGGGCTGACTCGGCTTGGGATGCTGAAGGTTCAACCGATAACCTTTCTCCCCCTGGCTCTGAAATCGGATTTTGAGTTTCTGCCCGCACCGGCGTTGGCAAATCCACTGTCCATTCGCTCGAAGAAATACCCCGGAATTTTACTTGCTGAGGGTCTATGGTAAACCCGTCTCTGATCTCGACCACAATTCTGGTCGTATTGTTGTCAAACTGCCCTACCCGCACCGATTCGATCGCTCCTGAGAGCGGTCTGCTGACCGAGGGACGACCCAGACTCGTTCCCGGCAAGTCGATTACCAACCGCATCGGGTTGAAGATCAGTTGAGCCTTGGGTTGTACTCCCCCGTCTGTTGTAATGTAAAGCCGGTTCTCTGAAGCATCAAACCGCCAAGATTGCAGTCTAGCTGCTTCGGCGGCTCCGGCGAGCAAAAATACACTTAAGAAACTCGGTAGTAGCCAGTGGAATTTCACGACAGTTTTTTCCTCGTTTGCGTTACTGCCAAAAGCTGGAAGGGCGCTGCTTGCCCTCAGAGGCTTTCAGCAGTTAGCCGCCAGCAGACCGGGGGCACGGGGGCCGTCAGTTGTTGGCTAAATTGACTTTTTTATGCGTTAACAGGCTCCAAAATGCCAGATACCGGCATTTTTGAACTTTCCCGTATAATTGGGGGCGATCGGTTATAAGCAGACTGAAAGATTGTGGACACAAGGGAAGGTATTTATTTTTAGGAGCAAGAGACAAGGTGTTTCTTGAAGTTAGAAGGTACAAGTTAGAAGGTAGAATTTTACCTTTCTTCCAGGGAGGGGTTTCATAGCTCTTTAATGTTGGCGAATATCGTTACGGCTAGGGTTATAATCCGCTTTACACTTGCGTTTTGTTCTAACTTTTCCTAAACTACCTCAATAACTTAACAACTTACCTCGACAACAATCCGGATTTCCAAGATTTAGGTAACTTTTCAATACCGGCAAATGTTAGTCCCAGACAAACTAACATTTTTTTTGGAAAAAGCTTTTTTGCTAACTTTTTTGCTAACACATTGACAGTTAAATACAACTACATATCGCCCCTACTCTTTTTTTTCTGATTTTTTAAATCAGGGATTTTCGGTGCTGCTTGAAACTTAGTGGGGCGATCGCGATCGCGCCCGCCAATTTAACACTATGATAGCTAGTCCATGTTTTCAGCAGTAACGGGAGAGTTTTGTGTGTTACTTGGGCCGGCAATGCTTTGTACTTTAGACTCTTTTTGAGTGTTCGATCGACAGCCAGAGCATTGGTTGGTTGACCTGAGAAAAAGTTTTGACCGTAGATATAGTAGTTATCGCAGTTGTAAAGTTTGTTGGACAGCAAAGACAATCGATCGGCTTCTGGGTAAAACCTGTGATTTGGTTTAATGACTTGCCTTTCGACTAACTGCATAACTTGGATCTGTACTACCAGTTAGAGAAGATACACTATCTTGGTGATTGTGTCAATCTCTGAGCTTCTCAAAGAAGCAACCATCAATAACAGTAGATACATGACATCACAGAAAGACGGAGACTTACTTTGCTCCATGAGTCGTCCACCTAAAATGCGACAAGGGGGCGGACGCTATAACCGAGGCGGATATATCGAGCTCCGCGAGTACCGCCAACGGATTAGCGTCTGGGAAATTGTCGCCAATAAATAAGTTGCCCGACAGGGCATCCTTGTTTTTAGGACTAATATTCATAGCCATCAGCCTTATGAATAGTTGTCAGATGTTTTGGATGCACGTCAAAACATTTGTCTCTTGCGGTTAGCTTAAAACTTGGTCTAAACCGAATTGCAATTCTGCCTGTGTAGCTTCCTGCATATTTTCCAGTGAGGACGTTAGCTTTCACCAAGTCCCCAGTTTGAAAACCCATGAATAACTTTTGCGCCGGTGCATGACGAATGGGGAACCCAAATCTGTCGGTTCCGCAGCGCTGTCTTCTTCCGTGTCCCTTAGCCTTAATTAGCAAAGGTTTCACGCTATTTAGCAGTAGTCTTTCGGGAGTTGATTCCCCGACACAAGCTGCATCAGTCCAATGCTGTTTTTCTATTCCCCTGGTTTGGCGGTTGAATTTTGTTCGTCCCCCTGAACCCAATTCCACGGGCAGTCCGGTTAACTGTAGTCTTCTGTATAGCTCCCAACGAGTAGCATTGACGGCTGCTGCATCCAGTAGAGGTGTCTTGGCTTGGGCTAGTATCCGCTGAAGGATTTCAAGTTTTTTCTTGAGAAATTCTTCAACGGGTTTACTTCCCTTGGCTTGGTTGCAGGAATGGCAACTAAGACACAGATTGCTGACCCGATTACTTCCTCCCTTAGACTTGGCGAGAATATGCTCAACCTCGAAAGGAACATTTGTCGCACCGCAATAAGCGCACTTCCTATTCCATTTTTGCAGTAAATATTCCTTAATTTCAAAACCGAATAATTCGCCCCTTTGATATTCGATTCCAGAAATTTCAGGATTCTGGAACTGTTGTAAATCGAAACGCACCAATTCTTGAGAAATGGCGGTAACGGGACAGACCTTTCTGATTCGCCTAACCCAGGTTTCAATATTGGCAACACGGCTATCAAGAGATGGTGGCAACCATCCTGTTTTACGGGTTCTGTTTAAAAAACGGGGTTGGCGGTAACGGGTCTTTCTGTTGCGACGCCCTCTTCTGAGCGTTCTGCGAGATTCGAGAGTATCTTTAATTTGTTGCCCTCGGTGAGCAATTTCTAATGCGTTCGTGACGCGACCTGTTTGCTCTTGAACCACGGCAATACCCGTAGTTTTACTACCTGGGTCAATTTTGATTCGGTGACAGTGAGTTACCGAATCTTCGAGAATCCTATCCTGTAAAACAATGGTAAACGGATAGCGTTTAAAAACCTTAGCCCTCCCTTTTTTCAATAGTTCTCTTGCCCGTGCCCGGTGGCATGGGTCAAGAGGTTTCAAGTTTTTATCTAGGACAAATGTACGCATTACTGCATCACTCAATTTCTTGGTTAAGTTTGCCTCGACGATGTTAAGACTCGGTACTATCTGAGCAACACTGGCTTTCCCTTAATCACCTGTTTAATTGCTCGGTTGTAGAGCTTGAAACTGGCACGCATTTCAAGGTACGAAGTTTAACGCTTGGTCTTAACGCCTGCTAGTCAAGAACTAGCCGTCTGGTCAACAGGCTTTTTCAAGCCCACACCAGACCCTTCGGGTTGGTGTGCGGTAGTTGACGTCTAATCAACAGTGCTGCAATTCGCTCTCGCCCATAGGTGCAAAATTCCGGCTCATCCAGTTCAAAATGGCTTGATTTACTTGTTCCGGGCATTCATCCTGGGGACAGTGGCCCGCATTGTCTAATTCAACTAGCTCTAAATAATTGGGGTTGCATTCGACAAATTGGTGGGGTCGGGCGAACCGAGGGGGAATCATCCGGTCTTGTTTGCCCCAAATTAACAGCATGGGGATTGTTAAATTTCGCATCACAATCTTGACACTGGGGCAAAATTGTGTACTCCCTACAGCTTTAAATAAAGCGCAGAAGGCGCGGGCTGCTCCCCGATCGCCCGCTGGCCCTGCTAGAATTTCAACTAATTCGTCGGTGACAGCTTCGGGGTTGGAGTAGGCAAAGCCAACCCAGCGACGGACAAAGGAAGGCTTGCGGGCAAAATAAAACAGAGGCCTGAGTACGATCGGAGAAACAAACAAACTTTCAACCGTTTCGATCGCCGGAAGCAGCCATCCAGGCACCGCCTCGGCTCGCACAGAGGGGTCTGGGAGGCTAATCATCACCGTGCCGGCCACCATGTCCGGGTGAGCCGCCGCTACGGCCAGACAAATTAGTGAGCCGATCGAGTTTCCTGCCAATATTACTGGCTCTCTGATAAAAGTTAGCCAAAAATCATAAACTTGATCGACCCACAAAGAGACAGAGTAGTCGATCGGAGCTTTTTGGGAAGCGCCAAACCCTAACAAATCCAAGGCGTAAACCGTTTGGTTTTCGGCGAGTTGGGCGAGATTTTGTCGCCAGTGTCCGATCGAAGCTCCAAACCCGTGCAGTAAAATAATCGGCGTTCCCGATGCGCGCGGGGCCATTGGTTTGGCCCCAGAATCTTGAAATTCCAGCGCGCCTTGATTTCGTACCCTATCGGGCCGCAAATAAGTGTAGCGAGTTTGCCAGCCCCGCCACATCCAGTCTCGTTGAGTTCCCACCCGTTGGTGCCACAGCAGAGAATTTGTCAATTTTGCCTCAGCTCGCAACATAAATTTACACTTGGTTATACCTATTCTACAAGGCAAATCAGGCGACTTGGGGGAGTTGCCAGACCGGGGGAGATGGGCTAGCAAAAGCGGTTGTACCTCATCCTTCAACTTTTACCCTGAATTTTTGACGGTTTTGTCATCGATCGGGCCTGGGAGCGGGCGATCGTGTGTGAAGTTAAAATAAAACTAGGCAGAAACTCAGCCAGACTGAGTAGAATAGCAAGTATTGTAAGAATTCATTTACGATCGTCCAAATATTCCCCAAGGCTTTAGCGGAGGGGGCACAGGGCGCGGTAGTACGTCCGGTAAGGGTAACACCTTATAAAACAGTTCGATCGTCAATCGTGAAAAATTGACCGCTCAAACCTGTAACTATCAAGAAGCTTCGCTATTAAACTACTGCTTGTAAAACCATTCATGCCTGTGATTGAAAGAAGACAAAATCGCAACCTACCCCAGATCAACGAAAATATTCGATACCCCAAAATCCGGGTAATCGATACCGACGGCGCGCAACTAGGGATATTGACACCTGCAGAAGCGCTGCGCCTCGCCGAAGAAAAAGAACTCGATCTCGTACTTGTCAGCGACAAAGCTGACCCGCCCGTATGCCGGGTAATGGACTATGGGAAGTACAAATTCGAGCAGGAAAAGAAAGCGCGAGAAGCAAAGCGGAAGCAGCACACTGCCGATGTTAAAGAAGTGAAGATGCGCTACAAAATTGAAGAACACGACTACCAAGTGCGCCTCAAACTAGCAGACCGCTTTATCAAATCTGGGGACAAAGTAAAAGCCACGATCATGTTCAGAGGTCGGGAAATCCAACACAGCAACCTAGCAGAGGACTTGCTTAAGCGCATGGCCACAGATTTGCAGGAAATCGCAGAAGTGCAGCAAGCCCCCAAAAAAGAAGGACGCAGTATGATGATGCTGCTGTCGCCAAAGAAAGTATAAATAGATAGTCATTAGTGAGCAGTCATCAGTCATAAACTGGTGACTGATAGCTGATGACTTCGGAAGTTAGTCAGGAATAAGCTACCACACAGGGAAATCAACGCTGCATGGAAAATTTTCAAATCAGCGGTTCGGCGGGAGTAAGACAAGGAGTGCTGCGATCGCTCAACCTGCGATCGGAAGAAGTAGAGCGAACCGTACTGATGTTCCTCGTCTACACTCTAACCTCCGTCGGGCTGATCTGGCTGGAACTCAGCACAGTAGGTCTTTTTCTAGATGAATTTGGTGCAGACAAAATGCCCTGGATTTATATAGCCAGCGCGTTTATAGGTTCTGGCTTGGGATTTGTCTACTCGTGGCTGCAAAAAATCCTGCCGCTAAGGCGCACCGTAGTGGTTGTTCTGGCAATGATGTCGATACCGCTATTTTTATTTCGATTCGGGATCGGCTACGAAAATACTAAGATAGCTGGCGTCAGCATCGCTTTTATTACTATTTTTTTGATGTGGCTGTGGGTAGAAGCTTGCTATGTCCTCAACGACCTTAATACTTCTATCACTTCCAACCAACTGTTTAATATTAGAGAAATCAAGCGCACCTATCCGCTAGTCAGTAGCGGCTATCTAGTAGCTGGAGTAGTCAGCGGATTTTCTCTGCCTGTTTTGCTGTACGTAGTCGGACTCAAAAACGTTACCCTCATATCGGGGTTGATGGTGGCGATCGGCTCGGTGTTGCTGTACTACCTCACGGAAAAATACAGCCAAGCATTCCCGGAAACGGCTCACTGGACGGATGATGATGATGAAGACGACGACCAAGAAGAATTTACCGCCCGCAAAGTTACAGGCCCACTTCAAAAATACGCCGTACCTCTAGTCAGTTTTTTCATCCTCGCAGAAGTCGTCTACGTGCTGGTAGATTTCCAATTCTACAGCCAGCTAGAATACCAAAACCCGGGGGACGGAGCTAGCTGGATCGCTAGCTTCTTGGGCATTTATGAAGGCATACAAGGCCTGTTTCAAGTGGCGACTCAGTGGTTCGCTTCGAGCCGGTTGGTGGAAAGAATCGGTGTATTCGTGACGGCGATGATTTTGCCGGCGGGCATCGCTATACTCGGAGTGCTGACCATAGGAGCCTCTCTCGGCCAGCTAGTATCTGTGTTCATCGGGCTAATATTGCTGAGATTTTTAGACGAACTGCTGCACTACACGCTTTTGGAAACTGTTAGCCCGGTTTTATTTCAACCGATTCCCGACAATATTCGATCGGGCATTCAAACTCTGGTCAACGGTGTGGGCGAACCTTTGTCCTGCGGAGCTACAGGAGTAGGCATCCTGATTATGCTGTGGGTGACAGGCAAGATACTCCCCCAGCAAGACGAAAATGTATTTCACGACCAGCAAAGCTTGATATTTATTGGCGTGATCGTCATATTGGCACTGTTGTGGGTGTTTGTCGTATGGTTGATCCGCTCTCAATACGTGGGTTTGTTGGTCAAAAGTGCGGAGCGGGGGCGCTTGGGCGTCACAGACGTTGACCTCAAAGCTCTCAAGCGCGCAGTGGTGGAAACTCTACAAAAGCCGGGGGGCGAAGATGAAAAGCGCTCTTGCATAGAACTCCTGACGCAAATTGACCCCAAAAATGTCGGAGAAGTTCTGGCTCCCCTCCTCGATTCGCTGTCCCCTGGTTTGCAGCGCCAGAGCTTGGAAACGATGCTGCAACACCCGAACCCCGCCTATTTAGAATCAGTCCGCGCACTCTCGCAGCAATCCTTGCCGCCGGAGGTTCTGGCCTTGGCTTTGCGCTACATCTGGCTGACGGAAGCTGAACCGAATATTGAGAGCTTGCGGCCTTACTTGCAGCCGACGGTCGATCCGGTGGTGCGGGGGACTGCTGCTGCTTTAATTATGAGAAGGGGCGATCGCCTGCAAAAGGCAGAGGCTACTAATACGCTGCGCCAAATGCTGACGCACAAACAAGAGCGGGAACGTGTTATGGGGACGCGGGCTCTGGGAGAAGCTGATTATTTGCAAGGACTGCGGCTGCATATCCCCAATCTGTTGCAAGATGAATCTCTGCGAGTGCGCTGCGCTCTGTTAGACGTGATTTCGTCTACTCATTCGGAAGAATATTATCCTTCGCTGTTGCGCGGACTTGGTTACAAATCGACTAGGGAAGCGGCTTTGCAGGCTATAGTCAAACTTCACAACGATGCCATTCCTTTGCTCGTTTATTTGGCTGAGGATATCCACAAGTCGGATTTGGTCAGGTTGCAAGCTTGGACGGCTCTGGGTCAAATTGGGACAAATGAGGCGATCGACATTTTGGTGAGCAATTTGATGACGGCTTGGGGAACGACGAGGCGCAATATCCTCCGCATCCTGTTGAAAATGCCTTCGGAAGCGGGGATAGAAGGGGTTCTAGACCGCATCGGCCGTAGCGGCTTGGAAACTCTTATCGAACAGGAGTTAATGTTTATCGGTCAAATTTATGCAGCTCTAGTAGATTTTTCTGGGGTAACAACCTACGGCAATTTCTCGGATCGGGAAGCCAACAGCACCGGAGCACCTGGGAACGATACGGCTCAATTGTTGCAGCGGGCTCTGGCGGGATTGGAAGCTGATGCTAGGGAGCGGTGTTTTTTGCTGATGAAGTTTCTTTATCCGCTGGACACGGTACAAGCCGCTGCTTTCAACATCGCTTCTGGCCAACCTTCTTTGGTTGCGAGGGGATTGGAAATTCTCGATAATACTGTGGATATAGCTAGGAAGCGATCGCTCATCAATTTGTTAGACCAACACTCGGAAAGAGAAAAATTGAGCAACCTCTCGGAATTGATGGTTTACAAACCTCTAGCGCCTAGCGATCGTTTGCGCCGCTTGCTAGAATTGCGCCACTTCCTTTCCGATTGGGCCTTGGCCTGCTGCTTTCACTTGGCGAGACAAGCGCGCTGGAGTCTTACGGCTCAACAAACTCTTGTCTGTCTGCAGCACCCGACGGGTTTTGTCCGCGAAGCAGTGTTAGCCTATTTGAAAATAGCCTCGCCGCGGGCTTTGGTCGAATTGTTGCCCAGGCTGCAAAATGACCCCGATAATTTGGTATCCGCTCAAGTTGAAGAAATGATGGCAGAGTTGGGTGCTGGGGGGAAAAGGTAAAGAAGGAAGAAGGAAGAGGGATGAGGGAACAAAAAGAAACTATGCCCAATGCCCAATGCCCAATGCCCAATGCCTCTTCCTCTTCCTTTGTTTAAGTTTAAATTAATCATTGCATCTCATTATGTTAACAAGCGTCGAACGCCTATTGTTTGTGAGGGAGGTTCCGATTTTTAAGGAACTGCGGGATGATTTTCTCGTGCGTCTAGCATCGGTAATGGATGAACTTTCATTTCCTTCTAAGCACAGGATTTTTACGGAAGGACAAGAAGGTCGATCTCTCTATATTTTGGTATCGGGAACGGTGCGGGTGCATATAGGCGATCGGGATTTGGCACAGTTGAAAGCGGGGGCTTGTTTCGGGGAAATGTCGCTGTTTGATGCAGAACCTCGATCGGCTTCTATTTCTACTCTCGAACAATCCGAGTGTTTGATGCTGACTCAAATGCAGCTATACGATGCGATTGATGAAACGCCGGGAATTGCGGTGAATATTATTCGCTTGCTGTCGCGCCGGATTCGGGAGTTGAATCAAAAGTTGAATGCTAAAGAAGCGATGATGCCTCCTACAGAGACTGTGAGAGTTCCTGAAATGCGATGAAATTGGGGAATTGAGAATTGTGTTTTTAGTCGATCGGTAATTCTGCACAATTTATCTTCTGTAAGGTGCCAATAGCGCACAATTTTTCTGGCTAGTGTCCGCTATTTGCACCTCATACTATATTTACAAAAAAAATGTAACTATAGACAACCCCCAAACCCGAATATTCATCAGTCATAGCCAATCTAAAATCTAAAAACTAAAATCTAAAAACTAAAATCTAAAAACTAAAATCTAAAATGGCATGACTATCGCCAATAAGGTCGGCCCTTCCAAAAAACTCCCACCGTAACTCCGATGAGTGCAGCTTCCGATAAACTTGCTAATAAAGGAGGGATGGGTAGGAATGACTTTAACACCAAACCCAAGAGCACGCAGAAAACTAAAACCCACAAACTAATTCGGTTGAGCAAAAATTGTTGTTGCCAATACTCTAAAAAGTACACTGCTAAAGCTCCCATTCCCAGTGCAGCAACGAAAGGTATCAATGTCCCGAGGGAGGAGCCGTAAAGAAGCGTCACGACGTTGCGGATTGGCCGCGATTGCGTGAAACCCCAGGCTAAAAATAGCTCCACTCCAATCACGATTGAGTTGACGAGGGCGGAAATTTGCAGCATTTCTCGCCAAGGTAAAAGTTTTAAGCGCCGCAGAAAATTGTTCACGATCGGCAGATTAGGTAGGTTGCTTTGATTTTATAACAGTTTTGCCCTGGCGATCGACCTTTGATGACAATTTGTGAAGTAAAATAAAGATATAGAGCAGTCTCTTGACAAATTCACCCAGAGTACCTGCCTATTAATTGTTGGAACCGCGAAAGGAAAAAAGTTATGGTGGAGAACACTGTCGATTGTGCTGTAGCTTGCGTCAATGGCTGCATTCTGGGCGACAAGTGCCCGAAGCGGGAATACGCAGAAGCAACGTCCAACTTTATTGAAAATACTTCTCTGGATAAAATGCTAGAAATAGCAGAGGAAGCGGTGAGAAGGAAACGGACGGAACCCCCCAAATGGGTAATTCCTGATTTTCCCGAATAGAATTAACATCCCCATTAAAAAGCGATCGCCCTTATCAAACGGGCGATCGCTTTTTGTATTCCCAATGAAATAGCTGCTCAGAATCAATATATTTCCTGGGATAGAAGCTAAAAGCTTAAATAGCAATTACAATGTCATTTAATGATAGCCATTGGCAATTACTAAAAATAATTCAGCTCAAGCGAAATTCGGACATTTTTAATTTAATTGAGTTCAAAAACAAACAGGAGCAAGTCTCGTGGCACAGCAAAAGGAACGCAACGCAAAAACAACAAGAGATGGTGATAATTTGGGCGAATTGCCTCAAGAAATTACCGAATCTTACGGTACAGGCGTCATCGATCAACCGGGAGTGAGCCAAGACGACATAACAACTCTGCAGGACAGCAGTTCGGAATACTCTTCCACTTCCCAAATCGGCGGCGAGGACGGCGATCCGGCTGCGGAACAAGAAAGTGCCACGGGCGAGCAATCTGTGGGCGGAACCGCGCCTACTCCAGACCTGGATATGGTTGATGAACTCGGAGCCGCTGCGGGCATAGAGATGCCGGATGGGGCTATTTTGCACACAACAGATATGCTGGAACATCGAGATGAAAGCCGGTGGGAATTAGACCCGAGTTCTGCGGAAGATTATCAGGAACGACCGGATTTCTAGGTCGATTTTTTACAAAAAAATAGATAGTATAATAGGAGCGGGTTCACCAGTATCCATACTTCATATCCGAAGTATTTGTAAATCCGCCCCTCCTCACTTTTGCTCTCGCAACACATATCCAACTCCCCGAACCGTATGCAGCAGGCGTTTTGAGTTACTTGCTTCTAATTTAATCCGTAACGCACGGATATACACTTCAATAATGTTTGACTCTCCCATAAAATCGTAACCCCAAACTTTTTCTAAAATTCGGTCACGGGTAATGACTTGACGGGAATTTTGCAGCATAAATTCTAACAAATCAAACTCTTTGGCAGTGAGTTCAATTAGTTGACTGCCTCGATAAACTTCACGGGTTAAACCGTTCAATATTAGGTCTTCAAATTGTAAATTATCCGGGTCATTTGCTTGAGATCGGCGCAGACGTGCTTTAACTCTCGCGAGGAGTTCTTCCATACTGAAAGGCTTAGTAACATAATCATCGGCCCCAGCATTTAATCCAGTCACGCGATCGGGTACTTCATCTTTTGCTGTCAACATAATTATTGGTATTTGAACACCAGTCGATCGCAACCTTAAACAGATGTCTAATCCAGAGATGCCGGGAAGCATCCAATCTAAAATTAATAAATCCGCTTGAGCATCACGAGCGATCGTTAATCCATCCAATCCGTTTGGGGCGACAGTGACGTGATATCCTTCAAGACTAAGTTCAGATTCGATGAACTTTGCCAGTTTAGGGTCATCTTCAACAAGGAGTATGCGATCGCTCATAGCTGCGGATTCCAGACAGGTAAGGTGATAGTAAAAATACTACCTTCTCCCGGTTTAGATCGGAGCGTAATACGTCCTTCCATGCCTTCGATCAGGCTTTTGGCGATCGCCAATCCCAGCCCTGTACCGTCTCTAGAGCGCGTCATTGACTCATCCACCCGGTAAAATCGCTCAAAAATCCGGTTTTGATGGGGGAGAGAAATACCAATTCCGCGATCGCCCACATGAATCATCACCTGCTGTTCCCTCTTTTCTAATACTAACTCAACTGGTTGTTCGGGAGCAGAATACTTGATTGCATTATCGACTAAGTTAATTAACACCTGTTGTAAACGATCCTGATCCGCACAGGCTACAACATCCTCATCATTTGACACCAAAATAATTTTTCGATTGCTAACTTTTTGACTCATCTGGGCAACCTCAGCCACCAGAGTATTCAGCATCACCGGATTCAAACGAAAGTGCAAGTTGCCACTATCAGCCCTTGCCAAATCCAGCAAATCTTCTAACATCCGAATCGTGCGTTCAGTTTCCCCAACGGCTGTTTCCAGTGCTTGTTGCTGATAGTCACTTAAGTTAGTGCTGCGTCGCAGCAAACTTTGTAAATAACCAACTACAACCGTCAGAGGAGTGCGTAATTCGTGGGAAACATTACCGACAAATTGGCGTTGTTGCTCCCAGGAACCAGATAAGCGAAACAACATCTCATTAAAGGTTTGTGCTAGTCCTAAAATCTCATCAGGAGCCTGATGCAGTTGGAGTTTTGCCGCCTGCAAATTATCAGCAGACAAAGTGCTAGCTACCTGACTCATATGTTCCAAAGGATGGAGAGCATGACGAATGCGACTGGCGATGGCCAACATTAACACTAAGATTACCACAACACTGACAACAATTAGACTGCGAATCCCATCATTTAATTGACGTTGCTCATCAGTGATATCTTGAGAGAAATATACCGTACCCAGTAACTCATTTTTAATCCTCAGAGTTCTGCTACAGATCACCAAGTAGCGATCGCCCACCTGAACAAAAGTAGGCTCAGCAGGTACTTCGGTCAACGAGATCATCTTCGTAATCTTAGAAGATTGCAGATCCATATCAGGTGAATTCACCAAAAGCATCCCATCATTTCGCTTCACCCACACCATAATTCCTCCTGTGGAAGCTTTATGGACGCTTCGGGTTAAGCCAATTTCTAGTGAACCCATTTCACTATAAAGCTCAACCTGTTCGGGAAAGCGTATTCCAATGTATTCCAGGGTTTTTTTATGGGCACCGACTAAATTTTGCGACCTTTGCCAGCCGGCCCAAAATGCCACACTGCTAAGTCCTATAATCGAGAGTACCAGCAATTCCAGTGTCAGGCGAAACTGAAGCGAAGAGGTGGAAATTCGCTTGCCAGTGAGAGGGTTGATAGCGACTATAAATTGGGGAATGAGCTTCATTATATCGTCAGGTAGCGAGGAGACTTAAGCATTAAAATTAGGAAAAATTCCAACTAGATTGTTCCTGGACGCACTGTACAGTCAGAAACCGGGTTTTTTTACGAAAATCCTTCGTTATAGCCAGGAGATTCGCTAAAAAACCCGGTTTATTTGGTATGATTGCGTCTAGGACTATAGCTCCAAAAAATCATTAGAATGCACCCTTAAAAGTTTTCCGCAGTACCTTTAATCTGGTTAAACTCAAATCGTCGATCGTAATCTGTTACACCATAAAGATTAAAACTAATGGTTGGTTGATCTCCCAGTGCTTCCACATGATGAATCGCATCTGGCATTAAGCACAAAACGTCACCAGGGGCAAGCAAAATATCGCCCACTGTTGTGATTTTATCGGGAAACTTGCGAGTTGGCGATCGCTGCCAAAAAGTATTTTTCTCCTGTCCATCAAGTAGCGCCACCAGTCCCCAACTGGCATGATTGTGAATCGGAGAAACAGCACCCGGAGCCCAAGCCACCAACTGCACCGTCAGAGGAAAAAATGGTTCATCATACAGTGTTTGTACGGCCCAGCCTGTCTCAGAGTCAGGCTCAAGGAGAGCAATTTGAAACCAGGAAGAACTATCTAACAACCTGCGGACAAGGGGACAAATTGCCTGGAGTCGTAAATAATCATCACTAATTTGCTCTAATACATCTTCCAAGTCAGTTAAAAAGCGGTAAAGTCGGTAGGGATGAGTCAAATCTTCAATTTGACTTGTAGCCTCAAAAATACTGCACTGTCCATCATCAGTCACTAACCAGTCTTTTCCTGTCATAATTTCTCAACTCGCGATTAAATTACTGCACTACTAAGTTTCTCATCAGCAATCTTGGGTTGAGAAACCAGATATCTAGCAAGAAACCCGGTTGCTAAGCCAAGAGTGTATCAAGGACTCTTAAGGATAGTCAGGGTTAATCTCCACTCTATAAGAAATTCCGGGTAACTAGATGATGCGTTCCTAATTTCCCGATGAATTTTTGCTGAATAAAGGGACGTATAAAGTATTCAGAGTTTTATCTCTCATCCATCTCTTCCTCATCTAGCACTCATTTTCTTGAGCATTAATGTAAATAACCTCAAAGCTTGAGGACAACAACAAGCCAGCATAATTCCCAGAGAGCAAGAACTCTCAAGCAAACATCTGGCGTGGAATTACTAAGAATTTATCTGGAAATTAGACACATGAAAGTAAAATACATTACTACGATCGCCATTGCCGCCATTCTCGGTTTGGTAACAACTAATGTTAGCTACGGCAACTTCAAGGCATCAACAAACTCAAACTCTACAACGGTTTCATCCAAGGTTGCACAATCCAATCCTTGTGCGGGTAAAGCCAATCCTTGTGCTGGTAAAGCCAATCCTTGTGCGGGTAAAGCCAATCCTTGTGCGGGTAAAGCCCATCCTTGTGCGGGCAAAAGCAGCACAGCAACCGTTCATCCTGAATTTTACACCGAAAAAGGTGTGGCTCTTGATGGTCAGGATGTTGTAGCCTATTTCACCCAAAGCAAATTAGTTATGGGAGTTAGCCAATTTAAACATAATTGGGGTGGAACAACTTGGATGTTTGCTAATGCAGCAAACCGTGATATGTTTGCTAAAAATCCTGAAAAGTATGCTCCTCAATACGGTGGATATTGCGCCCAGGGAACCAGTGAAGGGCATCTTGTTGTCACTCAGCCTGACGCCTGGAAAATCGTTAATGGGAAGCTTTATCTCAACTACGACAAGAAAGTACAAGCACAGTGGATGGGGGATATTCCTGGTCACATTGCTTCAGGAAACAAAAATTGGCCTGCTATTCTGAATAACAAAGAACTGTTCCGCTAAGGAATGAGAATTAAATAACTTCCACAAGTTTGTGGGATGGGCGTCCCGTCCGTCCGTTTTGGACGGGCGGGACGCCCATCCCACTTTCAAGAGTGGAAGTTATTTAGTTCTCATTCCTTAACAAGCTGTACCTCACACAATTGACAACTGCTATATTTTCTGAGCGAGCAAAATATTGGGTGACTTATCCTTCATAAAGCGTGTTGGTAGTCAGGACTTCAGTTGTATCTATGCCGATGAACAATTACTATTAGTCCTGACTACCAAATTCCTGTGCTTAGATCGCCGGATATGATATTATGTATCGCAAAAACCGGGTTAATGAAGCCAACTCTCCTCAAGAAAAAGGTGATCTATGGAATTTAAAGATTTTCTGGGTTTGCTGCATCCTATTTTAGCTGTAGCGATTGTTTTTCCTATGCTTGGTGTTGTTCTCAATATGGCGTGGCAAACTATGCAGCGTCGCAAGCAAATTGCGATCGACACCAAGAGCAAAATTCCACCTGTAGTCGGTTCAGAACACGTCAAAGCAGGTCGAATTCTGTCAGGTTCTGTGGTAGGAGTGACGTTGGTGGGTCTAGCCTACCCGATTTTTGAGCATATTTTGAGCAAGGATGTTTGGAGCAAAAACTCGTTTCAGGTCATTTTCATTGTGCTGATGTTTGTTGCAACTGTCGCCTCTTTGGTGATGCTATATCGAGCTACACCCGCTTTATGGCGCGGCATATTTGCGACCCTAACAGGTACTGGTTTGGTGATTCTTGGCACTCAAGATGGCGTTTATCGGCGAACCAATGAATGGTACTGGTCTCACTACTACATTGGCATCGCCGCTGCGTTACTTATGGTTTTTTCCCTTGCCATCATTCAAGACATTTACAAAGACCGCTCAAATCGCTGGCGCACTATCCATGTAATCTTGAACTCGATCGCTGTCCTGCTCTTTCTGGGACAGGGAATGACCGGAACCAGGGATTTATTAGAAATTCCTCTGAACTGGCAGAAACCTTATATTTATAGCTGTGATTTCACTAATAAGACCTGCCCCAAACCGTGAGCGATCGCATTACTTTGATATTCAATTCTAAAATTAGTAGAAATTAGAAGGGCGTCCCGCCAACCCCACAAGCAATTTGATGTATTGTGGAACAGGCATCTTGCCTGTTCTTGAGAAGTGATGTATTGTGGAACAGGCATCTTGCCTGTTCTTAAGAAGTGATGTATTGTGGAACAGGCATCTTGCCTGTTCTTGAGAAGTGATGTATTGTGGAACAGGCATCTTGCCTGTTCTTAAGATGAGAATGGTGCAATATCTCAGTCACTACTAATCAGTAATACATCTTAATCATTGCGAGTCAAACCCTGAAGGCTAACTTGCAAAATCGACAAACCCAAAATTAGCAAAAACAAAACCAGCCCGATCGTACAAGCATAGCCAATTTCCAAATCCTTAAAAGCCCGTTCGTAAAGATAATAAACAACAGTCTTAGAATTATTGCGAGGGCCGCCCTGAGTCATAATATAAACTTCTTCAAAAACCTTAGTAGCAGAAATCGCCGAAATTACCGCAACCAAAACTAAATACGGCTTCATCAGCGGCACAGTAATATCCCAGTGCTTTCCCAAACCATCAGAACCATCAATAGCAGCCGCCTCATAAAGTTCTGCCGGAATAGCTTGCAGCCCTGCCAAATAAATTACCATGTAATAGCC
>Ga0075157_10000662_pt1 | contig 25290 bp, 14 predicted proteins | sample JI81BgreenDNA_FD_70967 | JGI IMG/M metagenome (GOLD analysis project Ga0075157, IMG submission 70967) | Wastewater effluent complex algal communities from Wisconsin, to seasonally profile nutrient transformation and Carbon sequestration -... | ecosystem: Engineered > WWTP > Effluent > Algae...
TAAAGTAGTTTTCTTCAATTAAGTTAAAGTATTTAGTTCCTCTTTTACCCATTTCGAAACCAACATTAACATTAGAAAAAGTACCACTCAAAGGCAAACTCACACCTAAATTAACGGCAAAATCTTCAATACTTTTATTTTGCAAGACCATTCCTGTATTTTCATATCTCAAACCACCTCTGTAGGTAATCTTTTTTAAATAACTAGAAAAAGAATTATAGTTAGGAATGAAATAACCACCTAAACTGTAACGTGTTGAATTTTCAAATTTAACACCCGTTATATCGTCAAATCTATTCTTCAAATCACTATTTTGTTGTAAAGTAATCTCAGCACCAACAACCCATTTTTTTACTTCACCAAATCCTGCTCCAAACATTATTTTCGATGGTAAATTTAACTTTAAATTTTCAGAAGGTCTAATATCTTCTTGATCATCTACTGTGATTGTTCTTTCGTTTGTAAATTGCAATTTTGCTTCTGGCGAATAAACCAAAGAACTAAACAATGTATATTTTTTTGAAACTTTTGTTTCATAAGCCAAACCAGTTGTGAAATTGAAACCTTGAATTCTTGAAAAATTCTCTTCAATCGTTCCATCTTGTACACCAGTTAAAAATCTAAAACTTGTAGTCTCAATTGTCCCAAAATTATATTGGGCATCAACTCCAAAGTTAAGTTTTTTTGTGATTTTATATGCCATTCCAAAAAAAACTTTGTTAATACCACCAATTCCGTTGTATTGTGTAGTAAATTGATTTGTTTCATCAGCTGATTGATTAATCTTATATCCAACAGAAGAATATGGAATCACACCAAAGCCAATTCCTAGTTTACCAGCTGGAATACCAACTGCTAAATAATCCAAAGTAACTCTTCTTGCTTTTTCTTTAGCATTTTCTGTTTTTAATGTAGTATTTAGACTTGTTCCTCCAACGGTAAATGTTGTCAATTTTAAACTTGCTAAATGAGCAGGATTTTGTAAGTTCATATGAATACTATCAGAAAAAACAGAAACTCCACCCATTGAACGGTTTTCAACTGCACCTTTAAATTTTACATCACCTATTCCATAAAATGAATATGGAGAAGCCGTTCCTTCTTGAGCTTGTGAAGAAATTGCAAAAAGTAAACCAAAGCTTACTATAATTTTTTTAATCATTTTTGATTGTATTGAAATGTTTGGTTCAAACTTTCTAAGAGAAAATTTGGATTGGCAAATATGGTATTTTTTAATCGCATAGCCAAAAAATCTGCATCGCCACCAGTTAAAATTATGATAAAATTAGCGTTTAAGGTTTTGCAATAGTCTATAAACCCGTCAATTTCATTCACTAAACCATTGATTACGCCCGAATGTATTGATTGATTAGTAGAATTTCCAATTATATTTTCAGGAGAAGCTTTAGTCAATAAAGGTAATTTTGCAGTAAATTGATGCAATGATTCATAGCGTAATCGAATTCCTGGCGAAATTGCACCGCCAAGATAATTGTCGTTTTCATCAATATAATCATAGGTTACACACGTTCCAGCATCAATCACTAACCTACTTTGATTAGGGAATTTTAAAACTGCTCCTGCTGCCAAAACCATTCTGTCAATTCCAAGTGTATTGGGTGTTTCGTATAAATTTGAAAAAGGAAAAGCACTTTCTTTTGATATAAAGTTAATTTTCGCTCTATTTTCAAAGTCCAAAAAATCGGTTTTTTCTATATTTCCAACCGAAGCAACCGTGATTTTATCGATTTTTGGAAAATTATTTAAAATAAAATTCAATTCTTTTGAAAATTTTTCTTTTTGAAAAATAAAAACTTCCAAAAGTGTATTCTGCTCAAATACAGCAGTTTTAATTCGGGTATTTCCAACATCAATTGCTAAAAGCATACGGTTTAATTTAGAACTGCGAAGTTACAATAGATTTTTTTTAGAATTTCTTTTGGATAAATTAAAAATCGTTCTATATTTGCACCCGCATTAGCAACGGTACCTTAGCTCAGTTGGTAGAGCAATGGACTGAAAATCCATGTGTCCCTGGTTCGATTCCTGGAGGTACCACAAAAAAGCCCAAACAAATTGTTTGGGCTTTTTTATTTGACAAAAATTCAATTCTTTTTAAAAAACCATTAAGAAATCAAGATTCATTAAGTATTATTGCTCTTAATTAACCGAATTTCTTAATAGTTTCAATAGCTTGATAATTAATTATTACTTTTCTTCCGTAGCTGATTGATTTTGCAAAGGTGTTGGCACTTCACCATCGTATTCGGTTTCTTCTAAATCTTCAGTTTGTTTACCGAGTTGCACTTTAGGATTTTCTTGTGTTCCTGTAATCTTTAATGGAATTCCTAATAACCCAAATGGTGGTAAACCTAATCGCATTTTGATATTCAACTTCCCATCAAAACTAGTTGTTCCTTCAATTCTTGGTCGGAAACCTGCTACTTTAAACTTAAATCGTTCAATGGTAATGATGTTGTTTTTTATGGTGGTTTTGATGTCAACTTTGCTCAAATCAGGATTAGCGATTGCATCTTTCCCTGTTTTTTTGCTTACGGTTCCAAACATTTTAAACCCCTTCATTTTCACTTTATTGACAGAAAGCGTTCCGCCACCAGTTAATGAAGGATAAATTGGCATCATATTGTTATCCAAAATTCCAGCAACATTGTAATCTAAAGACACAATTCCTTCGGCGCTTTCGGAAGCAGAAGCCATTTCTTTGAACATTTTAACTTCGTTGTAAGCTCGTTTTATATCAAAATCTTTGGCATTTACTTTGAAGTCAAAAAATGCTTTTTCGGACGATTGACTTCCATAAACGACATCCATTTTCACATTGGCACCAATTAAATCAAAAGCGGAATTCTTTAACGTTAATTGACCTTTATTAATGTTCATTTTCCCTTTCAAGTTTTCTAATTTCAAGTCTTCAAAATTGACTTTACTAGCAATTGCGTTAAATTCTAAATCAAAATTTGGCGGAATAATAATTACTGTATTTTCTACTCTTGTTTCATCTGGAGCTGCTAATGGCGGATAATCAATCGTAACTGTCTGTTTTGACATAAACTCATCGACATTAATAAAATTCGATTGTAAGTTGAAATTACCTTTTAAAATGGCTTTATCGGTTAATACAAAATCGATTACGTTTTTCAGAAATCCGTTCATTTTAAAATCCGATTCGCCATAGGTTGCTTTGAATTCGTTGAAATTCATTTTATCTTGATTGAAAACAAATGTTCCTTCTCGGATAATAAATGGTTTTGGCAAATATTCTGAACTGGTTTTGATGTCACGCAACACTAACGTTCCTTTGTTTTGAAGCTTGGTGTAATTGCCGTTCGTGGCATCGGCTTGTGTTCCTTTAAAAGATACATCGGCTTTGATAAAACCGTTCAAATCAAGACCTTTTTGTGAAAAAACTTTATAGATTTTACCTAAATCCAATTCGCCTTTTGCTTTGATATCGTATTTAATATTTTGAAAATCTTCTAGCATGGCATTGACAAAAATTGGCTTTCCTTCAAAGTCAAAAGATGCTGGCTTGATGTGAATTTTCAAATCATCGAACGAACCTTTTTTATCAATTACATTGGCAATTACGTTAATATTTTGAATTGGATTTGGATAATAATCGGTTTTAATAAAACCATTTTTCAATTCGATTTTTCCATTGGTTACTGGAATTTTATTATTCTTTTTGTCATAAACTCCAAGTGCTCGAATATTGGTATTCAACGTTCCGCGCAACTCCATATTTTGAAGTCCAAAAGCACGATTTAGTGTTGCTAGATTGACTTTGGTTTCAATTCGCGCAGCAACATTTGGCGTAGCTAAACCTTTGGTTTTTACAATCGCTTTTACATAATCTTTGTCGAGATTGAAAAAAACAGAATCGAGGTTTATCGTTAATTGTTCGGTATCCAAAGAAGGCAATTTAGTATCAAAATTTAAGAAAATATTGGATGCTGAAACTGGCGCTTGATTATAGTTGACATATCCTTCACGGATTTTCATATTGAAAGCAAGATTTGGCTTTAAATTCTGTGAAGCGATGTATTTTCCTTTTAACGACATCGACAAATCGGTTTTACCTTTAACCTTAGATTTGTCAAGCCAAGTCACATATTGCGGCGGTAATGCCGAGAAAAATTCGCTTAAATGACTGTCTTCAGATTTTACACTGAAATCCATATAATATCCATTGCTCAAAAAGTCAAATTTTCCCTTGAATTCAACTGGCAATTTGTTTATTTTCAAATTATTTTGTTCAAAAACAAATGCTAAAGAATTGGTATTTATCTTTGTGATTAAATCCGCATTTACTTTTTTATTTTTTAGATATTGTTCGCCGTCATAGGTAAAATCGAAGGATTCTATTTTGGCTTCGGTATATAAATCAAAAATAGATTTGTCTAAATCTCCATTTCCAACATAGTTGAAACCTTTGGCGTCGATTAAAATCTTAGCCGATTTATCGTTGTAAACCAAATGAGTATTTTCGATAGCTATTTTTTCTAATCGAAGTGCGGTTTCAGATGGATCTTTTTCGGCAGTTTCTTCTTCAGAAATATAAACATTGTAGTTTGCTTCTCCTTTTTCATTAACTAAAACATTTATCAAGGCATCGGAAACATAAATTTTATCTATGTTTACTTTATTATCAAACAATAATGAAGATAAGTCAATTCCAAAAGCAACTTCATCCGCAGAAAGCAATGTTTCTTTTTTATATGGGGCGGAACCTTTTAGAGATAAATCGGTCAAGGTTAATGTTAGCGATGGGAAGTGATTGAAAAATGACAGATTTGCCTCCCTGAAATTTAGTTCTCCGTCGAGTTTTTTATTGGCAAATGCTTTTACTTCTTCGGCTATTTTTCCGGGAAAAAGTATTGGTAATACAAATAATAATGCAAGTATGGACGAAATTGAAATTCCTATCCATTTTAAAATTCTAGTTATTATTGACTTAGATGGCTTTTTCATGTAGCAAAACTACATCAATTATTAATATCATAAAAAGATTTGTTTTAGTTTTAAAACAAGTAAGCCACACTTTTCAGCGTGGCTTACAATAACTAAACTAACTCTAACCAAATTATTGTTTAATTAATTTCATTGTTTTTGTTCTATTTTGAGCATCAAATGCTTTCACTAGATAAACACCTTTAGTCAAATCGTTAATATCAAATTGATAATCAGTAGTATTTACACCGTCAAATGATTTAACTAATTGTCCTGTAACAGAAAATATTTCGGCTTTAGAAATTTCTCCTTCAATAACAAAATAATTGTTTGCTGGATTTGGATATAATTTCACCGAAGCTATTTGGTTTTGAGGATTGCTTAGTGTTGCCGCTTGATTTCCGAAGATTCTAAACTGACCTGGTGCTAATGTGATAGCAGTTGTAGTATTTGTTACATTGAATGAAGTATTATCCATTAAATTATACCACGTTCCAGTATAAGGAAAATCTGGAGTTATATTTTGATTAGCTACAGAGAAATTTGCCAAGATTACAACATTTTTCAATTGACTTGAAGGCAATGAATTATCATACACATAAATCCTTTGACGAATATTACTTCCGTTAGGACTTATTGAACAATCACCATTAAATACCGGCTCACTCGTTTTTAATTTTATCATTCTAGCCCAATCGTTATAAATCGCAGTACGTCTTGCATCTGCTAACCAATTTTCTGACCATTGAACTTGCTGCTTTGTATCTAATTTACAATCACCTGGTAAAAATGAACCTTCATCATTTACAGTTCCATTTGCACATGTATAAATAGATTGATTACTTCCTAATTCTCCAAAATGCCAAATCATTTTTGGACCAGGAACCAAAATACTGGTTGCACCAATTGCTCCCATTCTAGCTAAAGCATTGGTTAAATTACCATTAACTGGAGCTGTTCCACCACCATTACCATAAGTAATTGCTTCGTACATCATTCTGTCTTTATCATGACTTTCAGGATAACCAATAAGTCTTTTTCCATTAAAGCCTCGACTTGTGTGCGTCATTCTACTAATATTTTGTGTAGCAAATCCCATTGCTAACTCTTTATATTGAGTAAACATTTCACCCCACATCATAATTCCTTTACCTTCATTAAGTCTATAATTTGCCCATTGTTGTTCTTCGTTATCAGAACCTAAATGTTCAAAAATTACATAATGATCATTATCTAAACTCCATGAATAATCCGCATATTCTTTAAGAACATCAACTCTATCTTGTTGATAAGCATTAGTACATCCGTCATCTCCACCAGTACAGTTTTGAGTAAATCCTTTAGTTAAATCCCATCTAAAACCATCAATTTTAAATTCTGTTATCCAGTGTTTGATTGTTTGTTTTACATAGTTTCTAGTCAATGTTGAGGAATGATTAAAATCATCTCCTACACTGTAAGAATGCCTTGCTGTAGTATTAAAATAAGGGTTTTCTGTACTTGGCGCACCCCAACCATCACCTTCTGGATCGTTCATCCACATTCTTACCATTGGGTTTCTTCCAAAAGCGTGGTTGAATGCAATATCTAGAATAACGGCTATTCCATTTTGGTGACAAACATCTACTAATTCTTTAAATTTCTCTTTGGTTCCATAAAATTTATCCAACGCCATATGAAACGCTGTGTTGTAACCCCAACTTTCATTCCCTTCAAACTCCATAACTGGCATTAGTTGTATAGCATTAACTCCAAGATTTTTAAAATAATTTATTTTATTAATAACATCTTGGTAGTTTCTATTTGCATCAAAATCTCTAATTAATAATTCATAGATAACCAGTTTATCTTTGTTTGGTTTTACAAAATTTGTAACTATCCAATTGTAAGGAGTTTCACCCGTTTTTAACAATGTTACTTCTCTTTCTTGACCAGCAGGATATTGAGGTAAATTTGGATAAGATACTGATGGTATCCACGGATCATCAAAAGGAGATAATACTGTTGTAGAACATGGATCGGCTACTTTAACAAATGCTGGAGAATTGGCTGGTCGATTGGTTTGATCTCCAACCCAATATTGATAGGTATAATTTTCTCCTGGAACAAGGTTAGTTAATTCTAACCAAAATTTTGTTGATGGTGCAACATCTTTTTTCATTGCATAATTAACTCCTGGTTGCCAATTATTAAAACTCCCTGCAACGTATACAAAGTCTTTAAATGGCGCATCTAGTACTAGAGTAGCTTTAGTATTATCATTTGGATTATAGTTTATTCCATTTACTAAGCCAGAAGGTAATGCTTGTGTAACAGTACTTGGATTAACAATGGCAGAAAAATTTCTAGTAATTGTTGATGAACCCTGAGTTACTTCTAATTGATAGGTAGTATTAGCTGTTATATTAGTATGATTAAACGAATAAGATGTACCTACATTTGTATTAATTGAAATGCCATTAGCTTTTAAATTATAGCTTGCACTTCCTCCTGTGTTATTTGCTGTTATCAACAAATTTCCACCAGAATTCATTATGGTTGCGCTATTATTTGCTGGCGAAGTTAAATTTAATTGAAAAGCACCAACATTAAATATAAAATCACCACAGCTTGGTGGCAACTTTAACGTTTGACTACCATTTGCATTTCTAAATACCATTCCAAGTTTAGTAGTATTTGCTTGTTGAGTTGCATTTAAACCAAAATAAGTACTTGGTGTTAGAGTTATACTCCAGGTTCCATTATTGTTATTAGTCATTAAACCAATATTATCATCTTGTCCCCAGTTACCCACAACAGAAAAACCAAAAGCGTTTGTATCATCACCAGCACCTGCATGCATATATAATTTTGCTGGGTTTGTTCCAACTGCATTACAAGCTTGAGTTGCTGTAGAAACTGTTATTGTAATTTGATCTGTAACATTAAATGTGCTTGGTGTAATTGTTACTTGCGCAAACAAGAAATTCAAAAACAGTAGATTAAAAATAAGTAAACTTTTTTTCATAGTAATTTAATATTTAAAAGGGTTTCCTTTTGAGAAACCCTTTTGTTACACTTTATTGAGGAGTTAAAGTATAGGTATACTGTCTCGGATTTGACAAATCTAATTCAATCAAATATGTTCCAGCTGTTGTTCCAATATTTGTTCCATTGTATTCTGCAGATCCATCTGCGCCATTATCACCTAAATTAATATCCCAAGCGCTGTTTGCTTTAAATTTCAAACCATTATCTGGAGCAGCTTGAGTAGAAAGTGTTGCTACAATAGACCATTTCTTAGTTGCTGGATTGTATGTCATCGGTATCATACCATCCCAACCATTAGTAGTCGCATTTCCAGCTATACCCCATTGAGTTGCTGTTAAATTATAAGTTAATGTTGAAGTGTTTGCAGTAACTCTATAATATCCAGCATTAACACCAATATTATCACCAGGAGAAGTTAAAACTCCAGCAATAGAACCATCATCTCCAAAAATTCCATTATCCCAATTAGGAGCATCTGTAAATTTAAATCCATCTGATGGAGCAGCTTGAGCAGAGTTAAAAAATACGTAACCTTCAAAATTTGTATTTCCAAATCCCTCCGATGCTAATGTAGCCGCAGATGACTGTGTCCAATTGTTTCCATACCCCGAATCTGACTGGTAACTTCCTGGCATCCATAACTTTGGAGTTTCTGTAGTATAAGGTGTTACAAAATAATTAATTACATTAGAGTACTGAACTTCACTTGCACTAGTTCCAACTGTAGAAACTATTCTTACATCAATCGATCCTTGTTCAAATGGTGCTAAGCCAACAGCTAAAACAGCAGGATTTAATTCTTCGGAAGTTATTGAAGCATAAGTATTGGTTGTAGATGTCAAAACTTGTGGAGTATCAAAATTATCACCTGTTTTATCTATTTCAACTGTGTAAGTTATTGCAGTTGGTGTTCCTCCGTAATTTGCATCAGACCAAGTTAAAGCTAAACCCGGATTTTGTGGAGTTTCAGGACTTAATTCTACTCCATCACCAGTAACCGGTGATAAAATATCAAATGTACCTTCTGGAGTTAGAAACAATAAATCTTTTTCATTTTCACATGATATATTTGTGCCTAATATTGCTATTGCAATTATTGATTTTACTATATTTTTCATTTTATTTATTTTAATTTTTAACTAATTATTAATAACCTGCATTTTGATTCAAATTAGGATTAGAAGCTAAAGCAGCTTGAGGAATTGGAAACAACTTCAAATTATTTTGCAAAGCAATTCCATTCGTGCCATTACCTTTCCATGCCCAATTATAACTACCTCCAGTAAACTTTCCGAAACGAATTAAATCTTGCCTTCTGTGACCTTCCCAATGAAGTTCTCTTGCTCTTTCATCTAATATAAAATTCAAATCAGCAGTAGTTACATTAGCTATTGTAGAACCATTATTTGCTCTTTCTCTCAAATCATTAATATATCCCAAAGATGTCGAGTTTATTGAACCATCTTTTCTTATTTGAGCCTCTGCATACATTAAATAAACGTCAGCCAACCTAAAAAGAGGAAAATCAGTATCTACAAATGTTGTATTTATACCCACTTGACCAGTTGAAGTTATATTTGAAAATTTTGCCAAAATAAAACCTTGATCTCTATCTGAAATCAAATTAATATCTGCACTTCGTGAACCAGAAATAATTGTATTTCTGACATCATTATCAAATTCAGTTCCATCAAATTTTTGAACAAATTGCTTTCTAAGACGAAGTGCTCCTCCCCAACCTCCAACTCCAAACTGTGCTCCATTACCTTCAATAGAACCAACTTGTCCGTTTATAATAACAGTTGTAGGGCCATAATTTTGCGTCAAAGAACCATCCGATTGGATTGAAAAAATCATTTCGCTTGACAAATGATTATCTGCTGTAAAATTATTTAGATAATTATTATTTAAAACATACCCTGAATTAATAATCTCTTGACATTTAGTCAAACATTCTTGATATTTATTTACATTTATGTATTCTTCAGCATTTAAATATATTTTTGCCAAAATCATGTTAGCAAAAGATTTATCCAAACGTCCATATTCATTAGTTCTCGAGTCTTTTAAATTTGGTAAAATCTGTAAAAGTTCAGTTTCAATGTAATCAAATATTTGTTGTCTATTGTACTCAGGACCAGCAAATCCAATAGGATCGTTCTCGGTTACAAAAGGAGCTTTACCAAATAAATCCATTAAATGATAATAAGCTAAAGCTCTTAATGCTCTTGCTTCATTTCTATACAACTCAATTTCTGATAAGAGCTGAGCATCTACAACACCTCTTCTTGACAAAGAAGAAGGACTTGTTTGTCTAAGATATTCATTAACTAATGCTATTTGATAAGTAGCTCTACTGAACATTCCTCTGATAATTGGGTTTGAAGCTGTCCATATATTCCTTTGAATTTCCCTAACTCCCGGATCATTTTCATAACTCCAAATTACTTCATCGGTCGTTAAGTTTTCCATATACCACAAAACTCTACCATATTGACTTGTTCCTGCATCGATTCCGCCTATATTGGAAGAACCTGCTCCACCTGTACCTGTTAAAGATAAATTACCATAAATTCCTGCAAGTGCTTGTTTATAAGCAGTTGGACGAGAATAAAATTCTTCAACTTCTTCTTGAGTTATCCCCTCTGGAACAACATCTAAATCACTTGTACAAGAAACACTTAACAATGCAGATAATAGTACGAGTGAAAAGAATTTTAAATTAACTTTTTTCATATTCATTTTTTTTTAGAATTTAACATTAACTCCAAATAATATTTGTCTTTGTCTTGGATATATTGTAGAGTCAATTCCACCTGTAAGCTCTGGATCTAAACCAGAATACTTTGTAATTATGAATGGATTTTGTATACCTGTAAATATCCTTAATTTAGCTTTTCCATCTAACCAATTCTGAAAAGTATATCCAAGGGTAGCGTAGTCCATTCTCAAAAATGATCCATTTTCAACAAACATATCAGATAATACATTTTCTCCATTTTGGTTTTGAAAATTTGTATTTAATACATTTGTAGATACATTTTGTAATTGACCGTCTTCAATTTGAGAGTAATATGATGTTGTTGATTTAATTGTATTTAAAATTCTATTTCCAATGCTTGCTCTCAAATTAAATGCAAAATCAAAATTATTGAATCTTATGTTTGATGAGAAACCTAACAACAAATCAGGATCAGCATTGTAATATATATATCTATCATCACCAGAAATAATACCATCACCATTCAAATCTGCAAATGCTCCTTCAATTGGCTGTCCTTGATCATTGTATAATTGTTTATAAACAAAAAATGAATTAGGCGTAAATCCTTCTTGTAATATTTGAGATGTTCCCCCAGTACCAGCACCTGTTGCGCCAGTGTAAATTGGATTTCCTAGAGCAATTTTATCAATTCTTCTCTCATATTTTGTAGCATTTACATTTATATCCCAGTCAAATTTATCAGAGTTAAACAATGCAATGTCAAGCGAAATTTCAGCACCTTTTGTACTCATATCACCAACGTTTTGTGGTCCTTCATTTGAATAATTTCCTCCGTCTGGAAATGGAGCTACCTGAAATAAATCATTTGATTTTTTGTAAAATAAATCAAATGTACCTCTAACTCTATTATTTAAAAATCCAAAGTCTACACCTGCATTATAAGTAGTTGTCTCTTCCCATTTTAATGGTCCATATGCACTAGGAACACCTACAGGTAGTGGCGTATTTCCAAATACGTATTGGGAGTTTGGATCTCCAATGTTGTATAATTGTTGATAAAATAATGTATTTCCTATTTCTTGTTGACCTGTAACACCATATCCCAACCTCAATTTCAAATCTGAAAGGAATTTAGAGTCTTTGAAGAAATCATCCTTTAACTTCCAAGCAAAAGCTGCCGCTGGAAAATCACCCCATCTATTATCTTCTCCAAAACGAGAAGTTCCATCTCTTCTGTAAGTTAAGGTTAACAAATATTTGTCATTTATGTTAAAATTAGTTCTACCAAAGAAACCTATCAAAACAACATCATCATCAACAAAAACTCTTTGCACAGCAGATGGATCTGTTGAATTGTAACCTGCTAAACCACTATTTTCAAATTTCTGGTATGAATATCCTGCGGTTCCTTCAAAATCTACTTTACCAAATTTTTTATTATATACTAAATAAGTATCCAATAATTTATTAAGTCTTTCACTTTCATCATAATAGTTAGTTCCTCTTGAAATATTATTATTTTGAAACCCTGAACGAGCATTACTACTTCTAGTAACTCTTCTATTACCCGCATTTCTGTCATAACCAAAATTTGCAACTGCTCTTAATTCAGGTAGGAAATGAAATTTATAATCAATTTCAAAATTACCAAACAATCTATTATTTTGTCCTCTATCATTAGTTTGTAGCAACTGTGCTACAGGATTGGAAATAGCTGGTGTTGCATATTGTGGTCCGTCTGGATTGTTAACATTTTGAAAATACTCAAAAAAACCATCACTAGGAGAACTCGCATCATAAACAGGTTGAGTAGGATCAAAACGAATAGCTGAACCCTCAACACCATCTGCAAATCTATTTTTTTGGTTAGTATAATTTGCTGACAATCTTATTTTTAAGTGTTCTTTAAAAAATGTAGGACTCATGTTTAAAGCGAAAGAATTTCTTGTAAACTCATTAGTAAGCCTCAAACCTTCTTGATAAGTATTACTAAGAAAAACGAGTTGGAATTCTGTTAAACAATTCACCTTTAATTGAGATGTTATTATCTACAAAATCAGTTCTACGATATATTTCCTCCTGCCAGTTAGTATTTGCATTTCCGAGCTTTTGAATTTGATTAGGCGTACCTATACCTGGAGTTAAAAGATTTCCATTATCATCATAAACTCCTGCTATCAACTCTCTGTAAGCATCAGCTGAAAATACATCAACTGTATTAAACCTTTTTCCACTTCCATATTGAAAATTATAATCAACTGTTAACTTTTTTTGCCCTCTTTTGGTGGTGATTATTAAAACTCCATTAGAAGCTCTTGAACCATAAATGGCAGTAGCAGAAGCATCTTTTAAAACAGTAAAACTTTCTATATCATTTGGATTTAAAGACGAAAGAACCGAAGTTGAACCACTTGCACCAGAATTACTTATAGGCAAACCATCTATAACAATAAGCGGATCGTTAGAAGCCAATAATGACGAACCACCACGAATTCTAATTTCAGAACCCGAACCTGGAGCTCCACTTGTATTTACAGAAACACCCGCAACTTTTCCATTCAATAAATTTTCAGCTGTAACAACAGTACCTTTATTAAAATCTTTCGCTCCTAATGTTGCTACAGAACCTGTTGCATCTTTTTTCTTAACATTACCATAACCAACCTGAACTACAACTTCTTGCAATTGATTAGCTTCTTCTACTAAAGAAATTGATAATGATTTTTGACCAGAATATTTCACCTCTTGAGCAGTGTAACCTATAAAAGAGAACTGAACTACGTCTCCATTATTAAGTCCACCCAATTGAAACTTTCCATCAAAATCAGTTGTTGTGCTTTTGTTGGCACCTTTAACTATTACATTTACTCCTGGTAAAGGCTGATTGGATGCTGCATCCATAACAACTCCGCTTATCGTTTGCGCAAACGCACTAAACGGCAAAATCAGAAATAAAAATAACAACTTTTTGTAAATTGTTTTCATAAATTTTGTTTAGGTTAAAATTTGTTTTTGTGCTTATACTTTTAGCTTCGAATTGTTAAAATTATGTAAAAAAAAGGTTTAAAAAAACGAACAGTTGTTAATTATGTTTCGAAAACGTTTTCGTGTTGAAAACTTTTTAGTTATAGCACATTTTTGAGAATAAAATTGACGTTTATGAAAAAAAAATATATCTTTATTGACAAATCATTAGTAAACAAAAAATGAAGAGAAAAGTAACACTAAAACAAATTGCAAAAGAATTGGATGTTTCAATCTCTACTGTTTCAAAATCATTACGAAACAGTTTGGAAATTAGCGAAGACACGCGACAAAAAGTACAAGCTTTTGCAAAATTGTATAATTACAAGCCAAACAACATTGCTTTAAGTTTAAAAAACAAAAAAACTAAGACCATTTGCATCATCATTCCCGAAATTATTCATCACTTTTTTGCTACCGTAATTAGTGGTGTTGAACATGTTGCTAACGAAAACGGATACAATGTTTTAGTATGTCTTTCCGACGAATCGTTTGATAAAGAAGTCATCAATATGGAAATGCTAGCCAGCGGAAGTATCGATGGTTTTATCATGTCTTTATCCAAAGAAACGCAGCAAAAAAAAGACTTTCACCACATAACCGAAGTCATCAACCAAGGCATGCCTGTTGTAATGTTTGACCGTGTAACCAATGAAATTTTATGCGATAAAATCATTATCGATGATGTTCATGCTGCTTACAATGCAACACAATTTTTAATCGATAAAGGACTAAAAAAAATAGCACTAATCACTACCGTTGATTATGTAAGCGTTGGTAAACTAAGAACTGACGGTTATAAAAAAGCGCTAAAAAGCAATGACATTGAAGTTAACGAAAATCTTATTCTAAAAATCGAAGACACCGAAGATTTTGACCATTATATTGAAGAACTTCTGCAAAACAACGAAACCGAAGCCATTTTTGCTGTTAACGAACTTTTTGCTGTTACTGCATTAAAAATAGCTAACAAACTAGGAAAAAAAGTTCCTGAAGACATTTCAATAATTGGTTTCACCGATGGAATCATTTCCAAATATTCTACTCCAAGCATCACAACGGTTAGCCAAAACGGAATAAAAATGGGCGGAAAAGCCGCTAAGATGTTAATTGACCGTTTGGAATCAGAAGACGAAGAAGAACAATACAAAACCGAAGTTATCGAAACCGAATTGGTAGAAAGAGAATCAACCATATAATTCAATAATTTATCAACAAATAACGTTTTCGTAAATCAGCATTTTCAATTTGATGTGGACTTTATTCTACAATTAAAATTGTTTTTTATCTTTACCGAAATAAATCAAAGCTTATACTTTTACTTCGAAAATAAAATTAAGTTTTGATAAGCACATCGCTTGTCGTTTTATAAATCTATAAATTACGATAATGGAAAAGCGTAAGTTAAGTTTCTGGCAAATTTGGAACATGAGTTTCGGATTTCTAGGGATACAAATGGGTTTTGCCCTACAAAATGCTAATGCTAGCAGAATTCTCCAAATTTTTGGCGCCGACGTTCATGAATTATCATGGTTTTGGATAATTGCTCCTTTGATGGGATTAATTGTTCAACCAATAATTGGTCATTATAGCGACAACACTTGGGGAAGATTTGGAAGAAGAAAACCCTATTTCTTAGTTGGTGCATTATTAGCTTCAATCGGATTAATCCTGATGCCTCAAGCCGAAATTTTTATCGCATTCATGCCAGCACTTTGGGTTGGCGCAGGAATGTTAATGATTATGGATGCTTCTTTCAACATTGCTATGGAACCTTTTAGAGCATTGGTTGGTGATAGCCTTCGTGCCGATCAACACACACTTGGTTTTAGCGTTCAAACAGCATTAATCGGTATTGGCGCAGTGGTTGGTTCATGGTTACCTTATGTATTAACCAATTGGTTTGGTATTAGTAACTTAACAACTGAAACTTCTGCAATTCCAGACAATCTAATTTATTCGTTTATAATTGGTGCATTAATCCTTATTGGTTCAATTTTGATTACAATTTTTACAACTAAAGAATATTCGCCAGAAGAATTAGCTCAATTTAGCGACGAAAAAGAGCATCAAGCCGCAATGGGCGAACCAGTAAAAGAAGCAAAACTTACAGACATTTTCTCTGATTTTGCCAAAATGCCCGAAACCATGCGTCAATTGAGTTGGGTGCAATTTTTCTCTTGGTTTGGACTTTTCGGAATGTGGGTTTTTTCAACACCCGCAATTGCACAACACATTTATGGATTGAGTATTGACGACACCAAAAGTCCAGAATTTCAATCGGCTGGAGATTGGGTTGGAATTATTTTTGGTGTTTACAACCTAGTTTCGGCAATTGTAGCTTTTGCATTGCCATACATTGCCAAACAAATTGGTAGAAGAAAAACACACGCACTTTCTTTAGTTTTGGGTGGAATTGGATTAATCTCAATGTATTTCATGCCAAACAAAGAAGCATTAATTTTCTCAATGATACTTGTAGGATTTGCGTGGGCAAGTATTTTAGCCATGCCTTATGCCATTTTAGCTGGTTCAATTCACCCAAAGAAAATGGGAGTTTACATGGGAATTTTTAATTTCTTCATCGTAATTCCACAAATAGTAAATGCCTTAATTGGCGGACCATTAGTAAAATATGTTTACGGTGATCAAGCCATTTATGCTATTGTAATGAGTGGAATTAGTTTCCTTATTGCAGCATTTTTAGTAATTAAAGTAAAAGATAACGTAGACACAAAATAATGTCAAAAAAAGCATTTATATTCGACCTTGACGGCGTAATTGTTGACACAGCAAAATATCATTTTTTGGCGTGGCAAAAATTAGCGCAAGAACTTGGCATCGAATTTACACCAGAACACAACGAAGAATTAAAAGGAGTTAGCCGCGTTCGTTCCTTAGACATCATTCTAGAACTAGGAGGAATTCAAGCATCTCAAGAAGACAAAAACAAATGGCTTATCCAAAAAAATGAAGAGTATCTATCCTATTTGGTAGATATTGATGAAAGTGAAATTTTACCTGGAGTTCTTCCAGTTTTACACTATTTAAAAGACAAAAATCAATTAATTGCTTTAGGTTCAGCTAGTAAAAATGCGAGACCAATTCTTGAAAAAACCGGAATTATCAACCTTTTCGATGCAATTGTTGACGGAAACGATGTAACCAATGCAAAACCCGATCCAGAAGTTTTCTTGCAAGCCGCAAAAAAATTAAATGTTTCAAACGAAAACGCAATCGTTTTTGAAGACAGTGTTGCAGGAATTCAAGCCGCCAATATTGCTAACATGACAAGCATCGGAATTGGCGAAGCAACGACATTACACGAAGCAAAATACATATTTGAAGATTTTACCTTTATTGATGTTTCTTTCATTGAAGCATTGATAAATTAAAACAACAGAAAAACAAAAAATTAGTGATTTGGGAAAATAATTATTTGAAGCAAAAGTCTTTAAATCTTTACATCCAAAAATCTTTAAATCAAAATAAAAATGAATCAAGATTATATCAAACCAGATAACTGGTCGATTATTGAAGAAGGATTTGATGCCGAAAGAGTAAAATCTTCTGAAAGTTTATTCAGTATTGGTAATGGCGCGATGGGACAACGCGCTAATTTTGAAGAATATTATTCTGGAAAAACATTCCAAGGAAGTTATATTGCTGGAATTTATTATCCTGATAAAACCAAAGTAGGTTGGTGGAAAAACGGCTATCCAGAATATTTTGCCAAAGTGTTAAACGCTCCAAACTGGATTGGTATCAACATAGAAATCAATGGCGAAAATTTGGATTTAGCCAAATGCCAATCGGTTTCAAATTTTAAACGTGAGTTGAACATGAAAGAAGGTATTTACTATCGTTCTTTCAACGCCAAATTGCAAAACGGAATTGAAATTGCAGTAAAAGTTACGCGCTTTCTATCTTTAGATTTAGACGAATTAGGTGTAATTAATTATGAAATAACGCCAAATGCGGATGCCAAAATTGCTTTCAAACCTTATGTTGACGCTGGCGTTCACAACGAAGATGCCAACTGGGAAGAAAAATTTTGGGAACCATTGAACGTTCAACATAGCAACAACGAAGCTTTTGTTACGGCAAGAACTTTTAAAACCCATTTTACAGCAACAACATTTATGCAAAACGCTATTTTACTTAACGGTGAAAATACGAATGCATTACCTGTAAATATTGAAAAGAATAACGAAAAAGTTGCATTTACATACGAAGTTCCTGTTGCCAATGGACAAATGGCATCCATCCAAAAAATGGGTGGTTACACGGTTTCAATGAACCACGAAAACACACAAAAAGCAGCTCAAAATGTAATTGCCGAAGCTCAAAAAATTGGTTTTACACATTTAGTAGAAAGCCAAAAACAAGCTTGGGCAAAAATCTGGGAAATGAGCGACATTACTATTGATGGTGATGTAAAAGCACAACAAGGAATACGTTTCAATATTTTCCAATTAAATCAAACTTATTTAGGAAAAGACAGCCGATTAAATATTGGTCCAAAAGGATTTACTGGCGAAAAATATGGCGGATCAACCTATTGGGATACCGAAGCATATTGCATTCCGTTTTACATGGCAACAAAAGACCAACAAGTAGCACGAAATCTTTTGGCGTATCGCTACAATCAATTGGACAAAGCGATTGAAAATGCGGGTAAATTAGGTTTCAAAAATGGCGCTGCTTTGTATCCGATGGTTACCATGAATGGCGAAGAATGTCACAACGAATGGGAAATCACTTTTGAAGAAATTCACAGAAATGGCGCCATCGCTTTTGCTATTTTCAACTATCATCGATTTACAGGTGATTACAGCTATGTTCCAGAAAAAGGTTTGGAAGTTCTTATCGGAATTGCTCGTTTTTGGCATCAAAGAGCAACCTACTCTACTTACAGAAATCAATATGTGATTTTGGGTGTAACTGGTCCAAATGAATACGAAAACAATGTAAACAATAACTTCTATACCAATTATTTAGCCAAATGGTGTATCGATTATACCATTGAACAAATCCATAAAGTTCAAAACGAATATTCAGCTGATTATTCTCGTATAATGAGCAAAGTTAATCTTGACGATGCCGAAATTGCACATTGGAAAAAAGTGGCTGATAAAATGTATTTTCCCTATTCGGAAGAACATGATGTTTACCTTCAACAAGATGGTTTCTTAGATAAAGAATTAGTAAAAGTTCATGATTTAGATAAAAGTCAACGACCAATAAACCAAAAATGGTCTTGGGACAGAATTCTTCGTTCGCCATATATCAAACAAGCCGACACCTTGCAAGGTTTCTACTTCTTTGAAGATCATTTCAGCAAAGAACAATTAGAAAAACATTTCGATTTCTACGAACCATTTACGGTGCATGAGAGTTCGCTTTCGCCTTGTGTTCACTCAATTCAAGCCGCTGTTTTAGGCAGAATGGAACAAGCTTACACCTTCTATTTAAGAACTTCGCGTTTAGATTTAGATGATTATAATAAAGAAGTGGAAGAAGGTTTACACATCACCTCAATGGCTGGAACATGGATGAGTATTGTGGAAGGTTTTGGTGGAATGCGTGTAAAAAACGATGCGCTACATTTTGAACCACGAATTCCAAAAGAATGGAATGGTTATTCGTTTAAAATTAATTTTAGAAATCAAATTTTGAAAGTTGCCGTTCATCAAAACGAAACCAATTTTACTTTAGAAGGCGAAACTGCAATTCCGGTTTTTGTTAATGGAAAAGAAGTTTTGGTTGAACCGAATAGTTTAGTGACAGTATAAAAAAACAAAACTTACCATTTAAGGCATATAAGAACATATAAGAAAAACTTAAATGAACTTATATGCCTTAAATGGTTTATAAAAAACACAATTATGAAAAAAGTACTTCTATTACTTCTGTTTTCAATTTCAACTTTCGCTCAAATTGACAAAGTTGAACCTCCATTTTGGTGGAGTGATATGAACCATTCAGACGTTCAAATTATGTTCTACGGAAAAAATATTGCACAAAACGAAGTATCGGTTTCCAATGGAATAGTAATTAAAGGAATTCAAAAAACCGAAAACTCAAACTACGTTTTCGTTACCATAGAAACCAAAAATACAAGTGCTCAAAACATCGTTTTCACATTCAAAAACGGCAAAAAATCATTTACCAAAAACTACGAACTAAAACAACGCAAAGAAAATTCACGCTTCCGCGAAAGTTACAACAGCTCAGATGTAATGTATCTTTTAATGCCAGATAGATTTGCTAATGGAAACCCAAACAACGACAGTCATCCATCCGTAACCGAAAAATACAATCGCGATTTACCTGGCGGAAGACATGGTGGCGATATCGAAGGAATAATCAAAAACATCAATTATATTCATGAACTTGGCGCAACAGCCATTTGGTCAACACCACTTTGCGAAGATAATGACGAACGATATTCCTATCATACCTATGGGCAATCTGATGTGTACAAAATCGATCCAAGATATGGTACAAACGAAGATTATCTTCGAATGAGCCAAGAATTACACAAAAAAGGCATGAAAAACATCATGGATTATGTAACCAATCATTGGGGTTGGAAACACTGGATGATAAACGATTTGCCAACACGCGATTGGATTCACCAATTTCCAGAATTTACCAATTCCAACTACAGAATGACAACCCAATTTGATGTAAATGCTTCAAAACGCGATGCCGAACATTGCATGGACGGTTGGTTCGTAAAATCAATGCCCGATTTAAACCAATCCAATCCATTGGTTCTAAACTATCTTACTCAAAACGCCATTTGGTGGATTGAATTTGCCGATTTAGATGGTTTTAGAGTTGACACCTATTCCTATAATGACAAAGAAGGAATTTCAAAATGGACAAAAGCAATAACAGACGAATATCCACATTTTAACATTGTTGGCGAAGTTTGGATGAACGACCAAGCGCAAATGGCTTATTGGCAAAAAGACAGTAAAATTGGCGCTATTCAAAACTTTAATTCCTATTTGCCTTCGGTTATGGATTTCACGTTGCATGAAGCTGTAAGTTCCGCTTTTAACGAAGACCAAGCTACTTGGGATAAAGGAATCATCAAAGTATATCAAAATTTTACTAACGACTTTTTATATCCAAACATTGACAATATCTTGACTTTTATTGAAAATCACGATACGCAACGTTTCAACCATTTGTATCCCGATTTCAAAAAATACCAATTGGCTATGACTTTGTTAGCAACGGTTCGTGGAATTCCACAAATTTATTATGGTTCCGAAATTGGTATGGCAGGAAATAAAGACAAAGGCGATGCCGATATTCGACAAGATTTTCCTGGCGGATGGAATGGCGACAAAAACAACGCTTTCACAGCTTCTGGAAGAACAGATGTTCAGAAGCAATACTTCGATTTTACGGCAAAACTATTAAATTGGAGAAAAAACAAATCGGTTATTCATTCTGGAAAAACAACGCACTACATTCCAGAAAATAACGTTTATGCTTATTTCCGTTATAATGAAAAAGAAACGGTAATGGTTATCATCAACAACAATCCCGAAAAACAAACGTTCAAAACCAGTCGTTTCCTAGAAAATATCAAAAACTATACTTCAGGAAAAGACGTTTTAGGAAATGCTTCTTTTGATTTAAAAAAAGAAATTTCCATCGAAGGAAAATCGGCATTAATTTTAGAATTAAAATAACCCCAAACTTGTCATTTCGACGAAGGAGAAATCTCATCAACACTTTTAAGTTATGCGTTTTCTGTTTCGTCGAAATGAAAAAATTCCTATGAAAAAACTACTTTTTACATTATTAATTTCATCTATTGCCATAGCACAAAACAAAATAGAAAGCTATCAAATTATCAATTCCGAAAAATTTCAAGGAATTATTCATCGAATAGACAGCTTTCCAACAAAGCATATAAAACCACGAACTGTCGATGTTTGGTTACCATCCAATTATACAAAAGACAAAAAATACAGCGTTTTATATATGCATGACGGACAAATGCTTTTTGATGCTTCAACAACTTGGAACAAGCAAGAATGGATGGTCGATGAAGTAGTTTCCAAATTAAATTCTGAAAATAAAATCGAAGATATTATTGTAGTAGCCATTTGGAATATCCCAAATCTTCGTCATGGCGATTTATATCCTAAAAAACCTTATGAATTAATTTCAAAAGAAAATCAAGAAAAAATAAAATCCGAAGCCAAAAAAACACAATTCCCATTTGATGAAAAAAAAATAAATTCAGACAATTATCTAAAGTTTATCGTCAAAGAATTAAAACCATATATTGACAAAAAATATTCGGTTTATAAAGATGCAAAACATACCGGAATTATGGGTTCAAGTATGGGCGGATTGATTTCGATGTATGCCATTTGTGAATACCCAAAGGTTTTTGGAAAAGCCGCATGTCTATCAACTCATTGGGTAGGATTTCGTGATTTTGAAAACAACCCAATTCCAGAGAGTTTTTTTGCTTATATGGAACAAAATTTACCCAATCCTAAAGACCACAAAATCTATTTCGACTACGGAACAGAAACGCTTGATGCAAGTTATTTAAAATACGAATATCGTGTGGATGAAGTGCTACAATCCAAAGGATACACAACAGAAAATTATAAAAACCTAAAGTTTGAAGGAGAAAACCATTCGGAAGCTTCTTGGCAAAAACGAATTAACATTCCTATCGAATTTATGTTTGGAAAATAACCCTTATGAAGAAACTACTTTTTATCTTTTTAATCACCACAACTGCTTTTGCCCAAAACGCAAACAGAAAATTTATATCCATTACTAACGATAAGAACTTTTGTAAAATAAAAGTAAGCGATGGTTCGTATCAAATTCGTTTTCTTTCAGATAAAATCATAGAAACTACTTTTATTCCTAGCGGTGAAAAAAACAATCCTACGTCAGATTTAGTAGTATTGAATGAAAATAAAAATCCAAATTTGAAAATTACTAAAGAAGGAAATACCAATACTTTCGCTTTTAATGACTTGACTGTAGAAGTAATTAAAAATCCATTTCAAATTATATACAAACATAAAGGTGTAGAAATACTTTCCGAAAAATCGGGCTATGCAAAACGCAAACACATTCCACTTGACAACGTAAAAGGAAACATTGTTTACGACTCTACCGAAGTTTTACAATTTAATATCGCTTCAGATGAAGTACTTTATGGTGCTGGTTCTAGAGCTTTAGGCATGAATAGACGAGGCAACCGTTTGGCGCTTTATAACAGAGCGCAATATGGTTATGAAACCCGTGCCGAACTTATGAATTTCTGTATTCCTTTAGTCGTTTCGTCAAAATTATATGCCGTTCACTTTGATAATGCGGCTATTGGATATCTCGATTTGGATAGTAAAAAGAACAACACTTTAGAATATGAAACCATCTCTGGAAGAAAGACCTATCAAGTAGTTGTAGGCAATTCTTGGGAAGATTTAGTCCAAAACTATACTGACTTAACCGGAAAACAACCTCTTCCACCGCGTTGGGCTTTTGGTAATTTCTCCTCTCGATTTGGATATCATACACAGGAAGAAGTTGAAAAAACCATTAAAAAATTTGAAGAAAACAACATACCAGTCGATGCCATAATTCTCGATTTATATTGGTTTGGGAAAACCGTTCAAGGCACAATGGGAAATCTCGATTGGGACAAAGATAATTTCCCTAATCCTGAAAAAATGATTTCAGATTTGAATGCTAAAGGTGTCAAAACCATTCTAATCACCGAACCATTCATTCTTACTACATCGTCTAAATGGAAAGAAACAACAGAACAAAAAGTACTAGCAACCCTCAAAGATGGAAAACCAGCAACTTGGGATTTCTATTTCGGGAATACAGGAATTGTTGACGTATTCAAGCCACAAGGTTCCGCATGGTTTTGGAATGTTTACAAACGACTGATTAATCAAGGTGTTGCCGGTCATTGGGGCGATTTAGGCGAACCTGAAGTGTTTCCTAGCTTTGCAAATACCGCAAAAGGAACGGCTGATGAAGTTCACAATATCTATGGACACAATTGGGCAAAACTGATTGCCGATGGTTATAAAAAAGATTTCCCAACACAACGTCCGTTTATATTAATGCGTTCTGGATATTCTGGTTCACAACGCTTTGGCATGATACCTTGGTCTGGCGATGTTTCTAGAAGTTGGGGTGGTTTACAATCACAGATGGAAATTTCCCTGCAAATGGGTATGCAAGGTTTAGCCTATATGCATTCTGATTTGGGAGGATTTGCTGGCGATTACTACGATAATGAATTATATCTACGATGGCTACAATATGGTGTTTTCAACCCAATATTCCGTCCGCATGCGCAAGAAGATGTAGCATCGGAAGTGGTTTATAAAGATGTTGACACTAGAGCAATTGCCAAGAAAGCAGTTGAACTCCGTTATCAATTGTTACCTTATAACTACAATTTAGCGTTTGAAAATTCTACTAATGGAACACCATTAATGCGTCCATTATTTTTTGAAGAACCACAGAATACTGCTTTACTAGGTAAATCCGATGGCTATTTTTGGGGTAATGACTTCTTGATTTACCCAATAACAGAACGTGGTCAAACCCAAAAAAGCATCTATTTCCCTAAATCGAGTAATTGGTATGACTTTTATACTGGGAAGAAATACGAAGCAGGAACAACCCAAACCGTTAGCACAAACAAAGACAACATTCCAACCTTTGTTCGCGGTGGAAGCTTCATCCCAATGAGCAAAATTGTGCAAAACACTACCCAATATAACCTCAACAACTTTGAGGTACATTATTTCTTTGATGCAAAAGCCGCAAACTCGAAGTTAAATCTTTACAACGACGATGGTACAACTGCCAACAGCTTTGAAAACCAAAAATATGAGAAGTTCGACTTTAGAAGTAAGGTTAAAAACAATACGTTGAACATCAAAGTAGAATATGACCATGCTTTTATCTCTTCCAATAGCAAGCAACTCACCTTGATTGTACACGGTTTTGATAAAAAACCAACCAACATCATCTTGAACAAGAAGCAACTAAACCCATCGGAATATACCTTCGATAACAACTTGCTTACTATTACTTTAGAATGTCCGCTTGACTTGACAAATGACCTTGAAATCAAATTATAATATGAAAAAGATAACTGCTTTACTCCTACTTTCAATCGCTTTTGGTTGTAATTCCACTAAAGAAACCGTTTCAAAAAACACTACCAAAACACCTTTCGTTTGGGAAAGTGCCAATGTCTATTTTTTACTACTGGATCGCTTCCAGAATGGCAATCCATCAAATGATAATATCATCAAACGCGATAAACCTACTGGTCCATTGCGCGGTTTTGAAGGCGGCGACCTTCGTGGTATCATTCAAAAATTGGACGAAGGTTACTTCACCAACTTGGGTATCAATGCTATTTGGATGACACCTGTGGTAGAACAAATTCATGGCAGTGTAGATGAAGGAACCGGAAATACCTACGGTTTTCATGGCTATTGGACGAA
>Ga0075157_10000663_pt1 | contig 25266 bp, 23 predicted proteins | sample JI81BgreenDNA_FD_70967 | JGI IMG/M metagenome (GOLD analysis project Ga0075157, IMG submission 70967) | Wastewater effluent complex algal communities from Wisconsin, to seasonally profile nutrient transformation and Carbon sequestration -... | ecosystem: Engineered > WWTP > Effluent > Algae...
GCATCGCCATAGGCGCGCAGGAAGCCCGAGCACACCATGCCGGTGACCGTCACCGGACCGAAGGGCGCAACGATGCGGATATAGCTGACCGCTGCCTCCTTGGCGGTGCCGGTTCCGCCCATCAGGTCCACCCATTGCGGCGCGAAGATCCAGAAGATGCACGCGATGACGCCGGACAGGATCACGCCGAGCAGCAGAACCTCGCCGAGCAGCGCGCGCGTCGTATCGCCGCGCCCCATGCCGATGCGCCGCGCCGCCAGCGCGCTGATCGTGATCATCAGGCCGATGTTGAGCGAGGAATTGAGGAACAGCAGCGTGCTCGAAAAGCCGATGCCTGCGGTCAGCGCCGGATCGCCCAGGCGCGAGATGAAGAACAGGTTGACGAAATCGACGATGAACAGCGCCAGCAGGCCGACGCTGGAGGTCAGCGTCATCACCGCCACATGGCGCATCAGGCTGCCGGTCAGGAATTTTGCACCGCCGGGCCGGCCCTGCGGCGCGGCTGCTGCGCGCACGCCGCCGGTGTCTTCGGCACCGGCATCGGTGGGGGTCATCTCGACGGCAGCGGTGGCAGGTTCAGTAATGGCGGCGTACCCATTTTCGCGGTCAGCGAATTGCGCCGCCCGACATGGCCCATATAGGGCAACAACGCGTCAGCAAAAGCAGGTTTCTGATCGAAACCCGCTTTTGCCTTATGCGCCGGTCAACCCTGGCTGCGCTTGATCCAGTCGTTCACGCGCCGCTCCAAGATCGACAAGGGCTGCGATCCCGATGCGATCAGCAAGTCGTGAAAGCCCTTGATGTCGAATTTGGGGCCCAGTGTCTTCTCCGCCTTCTGGCGCAGTTCCATGATCTTGAGCATGCCCATCTTGTAGCCTGTGGCCTGGCCGGGCAGCGTGATATAGCGGCGGATCTCGGAGCGTGAACGCTCGATCGGCTGGCGTCCGGTGGTGTTCATATACTCCACCGCCTGATCCTCGGTCCAACCCATCGCGTGGATGCCGGTATCGACAACCAGCCGCGCCGCCCGGAACAGTTCCGCATCCAGCCGCATGAAGTCCGCAGCGATATCGGGAAAGGCGTCCATCTCCTTGCAGAGCGCCTCGGCGTAAAGTGCCCAGCCTTCGCCGAACGCGACATAGCCGGTGACCGCGCGGAATTGCGGTCCGCTTTTCTGTCGCACCTGGATATCGCCCTGCATGTTGTGGCCGGGCACAGCCTCATGGCACATCAGCGTATATTTGGCCGCAGGGTCGGGCACCGTGCCGACCAGATGGACATAGGTGCGCGCAGGGCGCGCGCCGTCGGGGCTGGGGGCAGAGGCATGCGCTGCGCCGCCCGCGACCTCGGAAAAGGCCGGTTCGCGCACCACTTCGATCCCGTATGCGGGCAGGGTGTTGAAATAGGGCGCAAGCAGGCTGCGCGTATGCTTCACAAAGGCATTGGCGCTGTCGAGATATTCCTGGCGCGCGGCATCGTCGAACTGCCGGGCAGGGTTGAGCCGGGCACGCTCGGCATAATAGGCGCTGCGGTCGTTGAACCCTGCCTTGCGCGCCAGCGCATCCTGCTCCGCTTCGATCCGCGCCACCTCGGCCCGGCCGATCTTGTGGATCTGCTCGGCGGTGTAATCGCTGGTGGTGTTGAGCTTGAGCTCATTGGCATAATAGGCTGCGCCGTCGGGCAGCGTGATCGCGCCGACCTTGCCGCTTGGGGCAAGCGGCAGGCTTTCCTTCGCCCAGGCAATGACGCGGCCATAAGCGGGCTTGAGCGCGACAATGGCCGCACGGGCTTCGGCGAGCAGCGCATCGGCTTCGGCGCGCGGAAGCTTGCCGGCACTCACCAGCGCTTCGGTCTTGGCCTTCACATCGGCCCAGAGTGCAGTGTCGGGCCCATCACCAAAGGGCGCGCCGCTGCTCAGCTTCTCGCTGCCCGAGATGATCGTTTCGATCTGGAATTTCGGCGCGCGAATGCCCGCCGCTTCGCTTGCCCTGGTGCGCTCGATCGCCACATCGAGCACCGCCGGCATGCCGCGCAGCCGCGCAATATAGTTCTTGAGGTCGGTGACGTCCGCGACGGTATGGGTGTTGATCAGGAAATCGGGCAACTGGCTGTGCGCCGAATAGAGCCGCGAGTAGAATGGCGGACGATAGACGCGGTTGGCATGCGACAGCGCTGCACGCTCACCCTCCAGCTCCCAGATATCGTAATTGACCTGCGCCTCGGGCGAAAGCTTTGCCCGGTCGAACTTGGCCTTCATCCGGGCAATGCTCTGCTGCCGCCAGGCCAGCTGCGCTGCGGCTGCAGCTTCGCTCGGGTCGTTCCACTTGTCGCCATTGTCCTTGCGGCCCAGCCGCGTGGCGAGCTGCGGCTGCAGCTGCACCCATGTCTCGAACTCGGCATCCAGAAACGCGGTCAGCGCCGCATCTTCGCTCGAGGGGGCCGCCGGCGCCGGAGCGACCTCGGCAAGGGCGGCAGCGGCCGGCAGTGCAAACGCCAGCGCAAGCGCGGACACGGCGGTACGGATGACAGGCTTCATGATGATTCCCCTTGGTTTGGTGCGAACCATAAGTGCATGATTGCAAAGCGTGAAGCCCCGGAGCGACGAGCCGTATACGAAAATGTCGATCGGCGCGCCGGAGCGGACTTCGTCAGGCCATTAGCGAAGGATCTGCCGGCTCAGCTTGAGGCCTGCGGATGGATCAGCAGGTCATCGGTCGAAAGCGCATCGGGCGGGCAGTCCGCGTTCATGGCGATCGCCAGCGCAGCGGCGCGCGCATCGCCAATGCCCAGCCGAATTTTCGCCTGATGCAGCTTTTCGGCGACCCACAGGTCCAGCAGCGGCGGGGCATCGTAGCTCTTCGATCCGATATGATAGCGCAGCATGCCTATGGCGCGGGCATTCTGCCTGTATTTGCGATCAAATCCCGCCGGGTCTGTCGCATGCCGGATCATGACCCGGCAGTCTGCGCGCTGAGCGTAGAATGTCGCAGGGCGGGATATTTCGGCGCGGCGCGTGACCGAAAATCCCCGATCCTCGAGCCGGCGCGCGATGTCGCGCTCAAGACGGGCCTGGTCTTCGGTCGCGTTGAATTCGGTGAGCAGCGCTTTCGGGGCCATGGTCGCTGTCAGCGCAGCGACCAGCAGCACCGCGCTAAGCCTGGCGGCGGTGAGCATGCAAGGCCCCTGCCGCAATGATCAGTGCTGCGACGATCAGGCTGATCAGACCGAACAGCTCGGCGATCCAGCCCTGGTGGATCGTGTCGAAATGCTGCGGATACCAGACAATGGTGGTCAGCCGGGCGGCATTGACCAGAAACATTCCGGCCATCGCCAGCAGCGCAAAAAGGACCAGCGGTGCATCGATCTTCAATCGCAGCAACTGGGTGGCCGTGGCCCATAGCAGCACCGCCTGCGACATGTTGTGCACCGATGAACAGCCCAGGCCGATGATAAAGCTGCGCGCACCGAAATTGCGGAAATCGACGACATTGTCCTCGACCGCGACCCCGGCCAGCCAGCCGACAAACTGCGCATCCAGGTTGACGACCCTGTCGCCGACACTGTTGAGCAGCAGACGTGCAATCAGGATGCTGCCGCCCATGGCCAGCATGATCAGTCCGGCGCGGCGCTCGGCGGTTTCGGGTGCGCCCGTGAAGATGCACCACAAGGCCATGCCGAGAAGTGCCACCAGGCTGGCAGCGTTCCAGGGGATCAGCGAAAGGCCAAGGGCTGCGGCGATCACCACCATATCGCTCCGCGACACAGCTGCTGCTGCGGCATTGCCAGTGTCCTTCTGCCCGATTTCCCAAAGCCCGTAGAGGGCAAACAGCATGGCGGCGTTAAGCCCGAACAGATTGGAGGCAGCGATGGCCAGCCCGTGCAGTTGGACGCTGCCGATGATATAGGCCGCGTTCATGTTGACCGCAGCAACGATGCCCGCAAGCGTCAGCCACACGGCGCGCGGTACCCTGGCGCCCGCCGGCGACAATGCTGCTGTCATGGCCGGAATCGTACGAAGGACAGGTGCCCGATGCGGTTCAGTTCCCGATACGGTTGCGCAAGGCGCGATAACCCAGGCCGATCAGCAGCACAGCGCCGATACCCACGCCTGCAACCGGGGCAGGTACGGGAGCGCCGGCTATTGCTGCATCCGCGCTCACCAGCATGGCAGCGAACAGCGAGGCGGTGGCGATACGGTCGAGTGTCATGTCATGTCCCCTGAAGATCGAAAGTCTGGCCCCCGCCGAACGGGGCCATTGTTGCATGCGACACTGGCCTTGCAGTTCAGGGGTGTCAAGCACCTGCCGATTGGCTAGGAATGGTGCTGTCATGACGGGCTCCATCCATCTGGTCGTACTGCTTCTGGTGTTCATGCTGGCCTGTCTCGGCGAGGCGCTTTCGCCTGCACGAAAGGGGATTTCGGATGATGGCCGGCTGCTGATCAATTTCGGTCTGGGGGTCGTCGCCATGCTGACCGGCTTGCTGCCCTGGATCGGGCCGATGGCCGCTGCGGTGCTGGCCGCAGAGCACGGCTGGGGGCTGTTGAACAGCCGATGGGCGGAGAGCCTGCCTCTGGTCAGCGAAGGGGCTATCGCGCTGACGCTTTTCAGCCTGGCGAGCTACAGCCTTCACCGGATCATGCACCGTTCCGATCTTCTCTGGCGATGGCACCGCGTCCATCACGGCGACCCACACCTCGATTTTTCGACCGGCTTTCGCACGCATCCGGGCGAGGCCATTCTGTCGGCGGTCAGCCTTGCCTGTGTAACGGCCTTGGCTGGTCTCGACGAACTGGCCGTTGCCGGAGCGCTGATCATTTTGCAGGCGCTGGACCTGGCGTCGCACAGCAATGTCCGCCTGCCGCCTGTGGCCGAACGCATTCTGGGCGGAGTGATCGCAACCCCGGCGATCCATTGCCGCCACCATTCGGCCGATCGGTCAGAACATGACAGTAATTTCGGCAATGGCCTGATCGTTTGGGACCGGGTGTTCGGCACGTACAGCGGCAACCAGGTGCCACAGCGCCTCGGGCTCGACCGATAGTGCGGCCGCAGGTGCCGGAATTGGCCGACGGGGACGCAACAGAGCCTTTTCACGACAAAGGCCCGGACGCTTGCACGCGCCTTGCCGGATCAGCGTGATGGCCGAAACCGCTGCGGATCAGGACCGGTAGTGGACGTCAGTTGCTGCAATCTGCGTTTCATCAGTCGCGAGGAAAATGGCCTGCTCTGGTGATGGTTGAAGAAATCCTCGTCGGGCCTCAACTGAGCCCAGTCGCGCATGTCGCGCCTCCGCGACAGACGATAGATCGACACCGGCATATCCGCCAGACGGGCGAATAGCCGCGCAGGATCTAGCAATGCACCACGGCCCAGTGCCCAGGCGGCGCGGACGATCTTGCCGGCACGCATGGCATCGCGTCCCCGCTCCAACGCCCATAGCGCCGACCGCCAGCGGCCAACCCGTTCGGGCGTCGCGGCTTCCGGCAGTTCAGCCATGTAGATCTGTTCGGCCAGAAGCGAGGACTTGACCATGCGCATGCGGTCTGCCGACATCGAATCCGGCAATACCCGGTATCCGACCAGGTAGAGCGGAATGACCGCTGCCTCGGACGTTGCAGCCACTTTCATTAGCAGCAACCAGTCTTCGGACCCTACACTGCCGCGCTGCTGCAGGCGCGGATCATAGCCGCCAGCCCCCATGATATGGTCGCGCCTGAACACCACCACGCTCGGATTTCCCACCGCATTGTGATAGCGCAATGCTTGGCCGATCCGACCGCTGATGCCGTGCGTCTGCATGGTGCTCTTCACCCAGCCATGCTCGTCAATGGCGCGCGCGAAGCAATAGGAAAACCCGACATGCGGCGAACACTCGGTGAGTGCGGAGACATGCGCCTCGAGATAATCCGGGTGCCAGACATCGTCGGCGTCCAGCGCAGCGACAAATTCGCCCTGCGATCGTTCCAGAGCGGCATTGCGGGCCAGCGCCACCCCGCGATTGGGCTGACGCAACAGCCGGAAACGCGGGTCGGCCTCGCCATATGACTCGGCAATAGCTGCGGTGTCGTCGGTCGACCCATCATCGACGATCCAGCATTCGAACTGGGAAAAGGTCTGGGCCCTGACACTGTCGAGCGTTGCCGCAATCGTCCTGCTGGCATTGTAGGCGGGGATGATCACGCTGACTTTGGGCGGAAAGGTCATGGTCAAGGCACCATTTCCGTCCCGATCAAGGTCATCGCGGCCCCGACATCGACAAGGCCCAGCAAGCCCGGAGGGCCGTCGACCTCGATTTCGACGCACGAGGCCTTGGCGTGCAGGACATGCAGGCCGTCGCTGCGCTGTTCGGTCAGGGCGAGATTGACGAACACGCTCATCGTCGCAAAGGGCAGGGGGGTCGCGATCTCGACCGTGACATGGCTGTCGGCGGCTACCGCGCCGATCGATGCTTTCAGCTCATCTGTATTGGTCTGGTAGAGCAATACGCCCTCGGTCGTCTTGAGCGCGAACATCAGCACGGGATGGTTGCACGCCTTCGCGAAGTGCAGGTCGACCGACACGATCGCGTTGGCACCCGATCTCAGCCTGTTGTCGCTCAACCGAACCGCGCGGATATTGGCCTCACGCGAACCATATTCGGTATCCGGCTTCTCGATCTTCGCGGAAATATGCCCATCTTCCGCGTTGGGCGAGGTGGTGTACTGCTGATAATACAGCAGCAGAGCCTCATCGGGGCTTCCGTCGAACACCAGCTGACCGTGCTGAAGATAGAGCGCGCGCGAGCAGAGCTGCGTCACCAGGTCGAGGCGGTGCGTGACCAGAAAGATCGTGATGCCCTGCTCGCGCAGCTGCGCGATATGCTGGAAGCATTTGTGCGCGAACCGGTTGTCGCCCACCACCAGAGCTTCATCGATAATCAGCGTTTCACACGGAAGCAGCGCTGCGGCGGCGAACGAGACACGCATGGCCATGCCGGTCGAGCAGGTTCGTATCGGCTGGTCGAAATAGGCGCCAATATCGGCAAAGCTTTCGATCTGCGGCAGCAATGCCTGGACTTCGGCCCGCCTGAGACCCTGCAGGCGGAGATAATATTCGACATTCTGCCGCCCGGTCCATTCAGGATGGAACCCGGCACCAAGCTCCAGCAGTGCCGCGATCCGCCCGCTGCGCGTGATTTTGCCCGAACTGGCGGCGGTCGCCCCGGCGACAAGCTTGAGCAGGGTGGACTTGCCTGCGCCATTGCCACCGATCAGGCCGATCATCTCGCCCTTGCGGACCGAAAAGCTGACATCGCGCAGCGCAGATTTGACATCCAGCGGCTTGGCCAGGCCGAGCATTCCCGCCAGCCTGTGCCCGGTCGAACGATAGAGATTATAACGCTTGGATACGTTCTGGACGTCCATGACAATCGGGGGCGCCGAGGAGCCAGGTGCGGACGTTGACATCTTCATCCGCCGCTATTAACCGCCATAGCCAGGCAGCGGCAACCCCCGAATGTCCTGGCCTTTTTGCGGCAAATAGCGGGATGCGGAAATTGTCGTGGCAAGACGTTGGGAACTGATTTGCGCACATAGCAGATTGATCGGGTTCCTTTCCACGAGGGAGTTGGAAAGGCGCTTCGCCGGAAGCCTGTTGGGCTGGTGGTGGAGCGTGGCTTTCCCGCTCGCGCAAATGGCCACATTTCTGCTCGTTCTCCAGGTCGGCCTGGGTGTGACCGCGCGCGGTGATTATCCCTTGGCGGTGGCACTGGCCGCTGGGATCGTGGCCTGGGCATTCCTGACCGAAGCGGTGGTCAACATGACCCATGCGATATCGTCCAACTCAACGCTGTTGCGCAATTCTGCGCTGCCGGTCGAGGTCTTCCCGTCGGCAAGCCTCTGCGCGGCGCTGGTCACGCATGCCATCATCCTCACGCTGGTCATTATCGGCCTCGCGGTGGCCGCCTATCCTCCAGGCCTGACGATACTCGTCCTGCCCTATGCGATAGTTTGCGTGTGCGCTTTTGCGCTGCCGCTCGGTATCATCTGTTCGGTCGCGAACGCCGCGTTCCGCGATGTCGCTCAGGCTGTAGTCCCGCTTCTGGCGCTCTGGTTCTGGCTGACGCCGATCGTGTGGCCCTTGTCCCGGATACCGGTCGATATGCGCTGGCTGGTCGAGCTCAATCCCGGTGCGCATATCGTCAATGCCTATCGCTTTGCTCTGCTGGGCGACAGCGCATCGCTGCCGTCGATGCGCGAGACCATGGTCTTCTGGGCCATGGTGCTGCTGCTGTCTGCTACAGCCATGCTGGTGACAAAGGCGTTCAGGCGACAATTGGGCGACATGCTTTGACAGAGGATCGCGTCATCCTGATCGCGGGCTTTGTCACGATGGATGCCGCGCCCGAAGCCGAGGCCATGCCAGACATCGATCCGCTAACCGATGGCGAGACGGTTCCCGGGCCCCTGTATGCGGTGGAAGGCGATCTGGTCATCCAGCCTGGTGAAGGCGGACGATATCTGCAATGCCTGGTGAAACCCAAGGGCCCTGCCGCGTTCCTGGAGCTTTGGAGCGGCGAGGCGATGATCGACCGTGCCGACCTGGTGTCTGGCTGGCAGAATGCCGCGGTCGATCTGACAGGGCTGAACCCTGGCACCCAGGCGATATTGCGCGTTGTCGATCAGCAGAGGCAGCCTGCAAGCGGGTTCGAGTTCAGCCGGATCTGGCAGTCGGCCCGATGGGGTCGTGGGCAGCGCCGACGCCTGAAATGCTATTTCCCGTTCAGCTACACCACCGTGTTTGCGGACCAGACGATCTATCCCTGTTGCTGCCTGGCGTGGATCAGGCCCAATATGCTCGCCGGCAATGCGGCCTCGGATGCCATGAACGATGTCTGGAACGGGCCGGTTTACCAGGCGATGCGCCAGCAGTTTCTGGCCGGCGATTATGCGACCAGCTGTCGCCCAGAGGTTTGCCCCAAGCTGCAATCGCCACCGGCGAAAACGCATATTCCGGCGGACGACGGATTGCTCAGCGAAGATATCATCGCCGCTGTGAATGACGGGATGACCGAACTGTCCTTCGGCCCTGCAGGGATGCACCATGACATCGATTATGGCTGCAATCTGGAATGCACGATGTGCCGGGACACCAAGATATTGCCCGAGCGTGCCAAGATCGGTGCCGCGGTCAGCACAATCAACGAAGTCGTGGCGATGGGCAGCCTTGAGGCGGTGTCATTTTCAGGGGCCGGTGAAGTGCTGATCATGCGCGACATGGTCAGGTTCATCGAAAGCGATGTGCTGTCGGCGAAGAATATCGGGATTTCCCTGACCACGAACGCGACCAATTTCTCCGAGAAGATGTGGAGCCGCATTCGGCACAACCGGTTCGACAACGTGTTCATGTCGATCGACGGCGCATCTTCGGACGTTTACGACCGGGTGCGGGTCGGTTCGCGCTGGGTCGATATGCAGCCCAGGATCGCGTTTCTGGGCGAGCTTCGCCAGCGCGGTCTGATCCGCCACCTGCAATGGAATTACACCGTCCAGCTGGCCAACATATCGGACGTTGGCGCGGCGATCACCATGGCGCGGGAGCTGGGTTTCGACACGATCCGCCTGATCCCGCATTCGGGCACGCTGCAGCGGACCCAGGGCAACATGTTCGAGGATTATGACCAGGCTGCGCTCGACGCGTTGCACGCGCAGATTGCAGCGGTGGGGGGCTTTGACGATCCCATGGTCGGGCATCACGAATTGCGGATGCAGGACCAGCAATATCGCACGCTGGCTTCGCATCTCGACATGGCCGAACTGCTGCTCGACCGGATTTGGCAGGATCCGCAACAGGCTGCGCGCCATGCCTATCCTGACTGGACCAAGACGGTGTCGCTGGTCGAACGCGCAGCATTGCTCGCCGCTGATGGCCGTATCGACGATGACGCAGTGACCGACCGAAATCGCGCCTTCCTCGACAGGCTGGCATCGGTCGTCGACGATGTGGAGCGCATCGAGAAAACGAGCGGCAGCGCGTTGCGGCAAGTGCGGGCAAGGCTGTTCCCCGATGCACGCCACATCAATATCCGCAAAGCTTTGCGCCGGTTGCAGGCGCCTGCTGGCTGAGCGTCATGCGATGCGCTCAAGCGGAGAACAGATCGCAACGAGATCTGCTGGGCCGCGCTGGCCTGGCCTCACGACCCGATGATGCGCCTCAACAGGCCGGCGGGTATCTTGCTCCGCAGCCAGATGGTCGGCCGGGCGGCCCGGCCCGAGGCCAGCCGATGGTAGATCGCCCGTACCAAGGCCGACCGCGACAGTCCCGATTTCCCGGAGCTCATCGCAAGCGACTGTGCCTGGATATAATAGCGCTCGATGTCCGAAACCGCTGAATAGCGCAGCACGCGTTCCGGCACCGGCAAGGGTTTCGCAGTGAAACTCTGCTTGCCGGCATGGCTCAGCAGAGGCTCGGGCAATGGCCAGAGCTTCAGTCCCTGGCTCACCGCAATGTCGGCAATGTTGCAATAGGGGCTGTTCGGTGCGAGCCACTGCGCATCCAGCAGCGGCATCAAGCGATCGGCCTTCAGCGCCATGCCGCCGCCCAGATCGACACCGTGCCAAAAGGCAAAGCTTGGGCTCCCTCCCAGGGGGACCAGCAGCTTGCCTTCGGCGGTGAGACCGGCGGGCAGGATGCCGTCGACGCCCTCAGCCTGCAGGGCGGCAGCCGCCATGGCGAAGCCATCCGGTCGTACCGCGCATCCCGATCGCAGCATCAGAACGCGTTCGTCGCCCGCCAGATTCAGGAGGCCGGGCAGCTGCCGGCACCCCTGATCCACCAGGTTCACCGTTGTCACGGCGATGCGGCCTTTATCCCCGGCTAGGGGCGAGGGGCCGTGATTGAGGATGATGACGCCCCGAACCTGATCCAGCGCCTCCAGGCTTGCCATCGTGGCAGCCAGATCGTCGCCCTGATAATGATCGACCAGCGCCAGCCATGGATGCTCGCCGGTCGCGGCCGCGGTCCTGCTGCCGACCAGGTCGGGCAGGGCGGCATAGGCGTCAACCCACCGGGCGCGGCAGGTATCCTGGCTGTTGGCCGCCCGCGCGGGCGCGCAGCCCTGTGTCAGCGACTGGATCAGCTTGCTGGCCAGGGCATCCGCATCATAGTCGAACAGCACCCTGTCCCTGTCCTGCGCATCGATCAGTTCGGGTATGCCGCCGGTTCGGGCGGCGATGAAGCGCAGTCCCTCGTCCAGCGCTTCGTAGACCGTACAGGGCGAGTTGTCCGCAGGTGAGGCCATCACCGCCAGGGTCTGGCCGGACTTCAGATGCGCTATCGCCTCGCGTTGGCCGAGATCCGCCTTGATCTGCCAGGCAAAGCCCCAGGCGCGGGATTGGTCCTTCAGAAAACTGTCCGCCGGTTGACCGCCGATATTGGCGATCTTCCCCAGAAAGGTGACCTTGATCGCGTTCTGCTGCAAGAAGCCGTCGATCTGGCCCAAGGCGGCGCAAAACAGACGAAGCCCCTTGCGTTCTTCCAGACGGCCGAAGAAAACGATTTCCCTGATCCGATCAGGCTGTTGCGCGCTGGGCTGGGCGGTGGTTTCGGTCGGTCTGGCCGGCAAGGCATATTGCTGGACATAATGCGCGTCGGCGATCTCGAAACCGGCGCTGACTGCCCAGTCGAGCAGATAATGGCTGGGCGACCAGAGCAGATCGGCGTGCGCCACGCTGAAGCGTTCGGCAAAATTATACGCACTGGTCGCCAGCCAGCCGGGACTTGTCCGGTTGATCTCGAATATCCACTGGCTGGGGCTGTGCAGGCCCACCAGCAGATGGGTGTTGCGGAAGGCCAGCCCCAACCGGGCCATGGCAAGGCACAGATAGCCGTCGCCCAGGCAATCGTTGAACTGGATGACATCGAACTGCCGGTCGCGCAGGTGCAACCACACCCGCATCGGGGCGGTAAAGCCTATGTCCACGACAGGACCGGCCAAACGGGCCTCGACGTTGGGATCCAGCCATTCGAGCCTGATCCCGATCGCATCATATTCTGCGGTCCATCTGCGCCTGTCATCCGGTGCCATCCGGTGGCTGGCCGAATACAGAACCGTGACCGGAAAGCCGGCCCGCGCCAGGCATTGCGCAAGCCCCGTCATCGACGTTCCGATGCCGCCATTCTTGAATAATCCGACAAGTTCGTTGGTAACGATGCAAACCGAAGGCAGGCTGGTGTCAGCCGGCTTTCCCAGCGGCGGGAATGCAGGAAATTGCATCACTGCGAACGCGCCCATGATCCCATCCGCCGCCGGATCCGGTAAGACAGGCCATGCCGCATTTCGGCCAGTTCATGTTCGAGCCTGGTGATCCGGTCCTGCTGCTCCAGGACCTTTTCATACAGCAGCGCGCTATGGCCGGGTGAGGCCAGGCCGGATACCGGCAGGCCGAGCAGATGGTGCGGCATCTGCCAGAACACGTCCGGGTCGGGCGTGTGGCGAGGCGGGTTCACATTGCCGCGCCACGCAATGCCCATGATCTGCTGGGTCTGGTAGAGCGTGACCAGAAAGCCTTTCGCCTCCAGCATGCGCAGCCCTTCGGCGACATGGGGCGAGGCGAGGTCATGAAACACGAAGGCGCAGTCGTCTGCGCAATGGTCCAGACACGCCATGACATCGCGTGCCGGCGCCGCCCGTTCGTGATCGCCGTCGATGACCAGCAGGCTCCAGGGTGCACCCCGCCGCGCGGCCGCAATCGAAACGCCTTCGGGGCTGGGCAGCGGGTGCAGCGTGACCTTGCCGGCAACCCCCGCCGCGGCAAGCGACGCCGACACCGACTGGTGGAATATCGGGTCTGCGAGCACCGGGTCGACGACATCGAGCGTCACATCAGCCAGCGCGAGATGACAGCTCGACCAGCCCATCCAGCACCCAATTTCCAGCACCGCCTTTCCGCGGAACTGCAGCGCAATATTGTGCAGCAAGGTCGCTTCGTCGCGGTTCATGAAACCCATCGTGGGGAAACGGTCATCGACATACCAGATATGCGGAATTTCCCTGCGCAGATAGCACCAGTCGTTCGCGTTGGGATCGCCCCTTACCATGTGCGGGAAAAATCCATCGGCCCTGACGGGCGTTAGCCCGGGGGAAACATAATCCCGTGCCTCAGCTTGCTGATCTGCAGGGCTTTGTGCGCTGGATGGATGCGTGGCCATGCCCTGTTCACTAGTTGAAGGGCTCGCCACTGTCGCGGCCTTTTTGCCGCCAGGATGGACGCGCAAAAGCCAGCCACACTCATGCCGACGCGTTTGACAAGCCATGCATAAGCCTTCAATCCGCAGCGATGAGCCAGAGTGCGTTGCAGAAGCAGATTACACGGGTCGGGCCGGTCCACTTCCAGTCGCTGGAAGCGGAGCTTGCCCCCGTGCAGGGCTATTTCAACGGCGTGATGCTCAACGCCGGCTGCGGCAACCGGGATATCGGGCCCTGGCTGATGGCCCAGGGGGTAGAGCGCGTGGTGAACTATGATGTCGCCTCCGCGCTGCCCAATGCCGTGATCGGCAAGCTTGAGGCCATGCCGTTTCCGGACGATCATTTCGACGCCATCTTGTGCAACGCCGTGCTCGAGCATGTCGGCGATGCCGAGGCGGTGATGGGCGAGCTGGCCCGGGTGCTGGCCAGCGGTGGCCATGCGATACTCGCGGTGCCGTTTCTCCAGCCCTACCACGAATGCCCCGCAGACTTTCGCCGCTTCACTGCCGAGGGACTGGCGGCCATGGGTGTCAGGGCAGGGTTGCAAGCCGTCGCCATCAATCCGGTGCATTCCAGCGCGCAGACGCTCGGCTGGATTGCCTGGGAAATCGCCAAGGAAAAGGGCAGGCTGGCCAGAGCGATTGTCTGGCCGTGGGTCTATGCCTGGACGCGGCTTTCGCTCGCGACCGACTGGCGCATCAGGCGCAATGCCAACACCTATCAGATCGTGTTCGCCAAGCCATGAGCCAATGGCGACGCCAGGTGCGGGCAAGGCTGCAGCAGATCGTCCGCTGGCGTCCTGCTCGTGCGGTACCGGCAACGCCGATCGAGCGCTTGCGCGAAAGGTTCTGGGCTCTCCGGCCCGTGCCCGGCTCGAGTGCCGACGTGCAGACGATGCTGATGCTGGACGAACTGCGACTGCTGGAATCGCTGACCTACGATTACTGGAGCGATAGCGGACTGATCGTCGATGCCGGTTGCTTCCTGGGCGGTTCGACCGTGGCCATGGCCTCCGGCCTGCGCAACAGGGGCATTGCCGACCGGCGCATCATCCATTCATTCGATCTGTTCCGTGTCGAGGACTGGACCCGGGGGCAGTATGTGCCCAAGACCATGGCAGCAGATTCATCAACCCGCCATCTGTATGATCACAATATTGCAGGCTTTGCCGATCTGGTCTCGGTGCACGAAGGCGATATCTGCGATCAGACATGGTGTGGTGCGCCTATCGAGATCTTGTTCATCGATATCGCCAAGCACTGGTCTGTCTGCGACTGGATCACCGCCAACCTGTTCCAGCACCTGATCCCCGGCAAGTCGATCGTCGTCCAGCAGGATTATCTCTGCCATTGGTGGAATGCGTGGCTCCACATCACGATGGAATATTATTCCGATCATTTCGAACGTCTGTGCGATACCGAATTCAATTCTGTCGTGTATTTGCTGACGCGCCCGTTTGAGCCGGGAGCGTTGCCGCCAGACCTGGTGGCGAACATGTCGCGCGAACAGCATATCGCGCTGCTCGACCGCGCAGCTTCGCGCTGGAGTTCCGAGCAATTGGGTCTGATGCGCCGTTCCAAAGCCCATTTCCTTGAGGTTTTCCCTTATGACCGCCAGCCTTAACGGACTGCCTTACGCCGATCTGATGGCGATCCAGTCGGGTACTATGGCCTATCGCTATCGCGGCATCGAAACGTTCAAGAACCCCTTTGATCTGGCGATCTATCCGCTGCTGCTCGAGCAGCTGCGGCCGCGAACGATCATCGAAATTGGCGCGCACAAGGGGGGCAGCGCCTTATGGTTTGCCGACCAGATGACGGTGCGCGGTCTCGACTGCCATGTTCACTCGGTCGATGTGCTACCTGTGACCGGCATCTCCGATCCCAGGATCAGCTTTTACCTGGCCGATGGCAACGATATTGAGAACACGCTGAGTGCCCAGATGCTGGCGGAACTTCCGCGCCCCTGGCTGGTGGTGGAAGATGCCGACCATTTGCGCGGCACGGTGCTGTCGCACCTGCGCTTTTTCGCGCAGCACCTCCAGTCGGGCGATTATCTCGTCGTCGAAGATGGCGTGCTGACCCAGATGCGGGTTGCCGATTCCTATGGCGGCGGGCCGCTCGCCGCCGTTCACCAGTTTCTCGCCGAACAGCAGGGACGTTTCGAGATCGACCGCACATTCTGTGACTGGTTCGGTCACAACATGACCTGGAATTTCGATGGCTATCTGCGGCGAGTTTGAATTCGTTAGGGCGAAAAATGCATTTTGATCTGGAGCCCGAGTTCCTGGCGCTGCACCAGCGCTGCGCGCCGATGACGATGACGTCGATCGAACGCACCTACGCGCTGCATACTGCGGTGCGCTATCTGATCGACAACCGGCTGGACGGCGATTTTGTCGAATGCGGCGTGTGGCGGGGTGGTTCGGCCATGATTATGGCCCTGACCGCGCTAGGCTGCGGCCATGCCGACCGCGATATCTGGCTGTACGATACGTTCAGCGGGATGACCGCGCCGGGCGATCATGACCGCCAGGCGATGTCGGGCGAGGCAGCGGCGACGATCATGGCCCAGAATCCCCGCGACGAGGAAAACCCGTTCTGGGGCGTGGCTCCGCGGAAAACCGTCGAGGCCAATATGCTGGCGACGGGCTGGCCTGTGGACCGTCTCAGGCTGGTGGAAGGCAATGTGCTCGACAGCCTGCCCGAGACCATGCCCGAACGGATTGCCCTGCTGCGCCTTGATACCGACTGGTATGATTCGACGCTGCACGAGCTCGAGACGCTCTATCCCCGCCTGTGTTCGGGCGGCGTGCTGATCATCGACGATTACGGCTATTGGACCGGAGCGCGCCGCGCCGTCGATGCATTTTTCAGCACCTTGGCGTACCGCCCGATGATGTCCCGGATAGACTTTACCGGCAGGATGATCATCAAGCCCTGAACCGGGCGGCCAGCACGGCGTGCGGCGTATCAAAAGAAATGGTGAGCCCTGCTGGGTTCGAACCAGCGACCTACTGATTAAAAGTTAGAAATGGGGCGTCCCAAGCGATCCTGAGAATTTCCAAAAGCATTGAAATACCATGAAAAAATATCCTGCGCGTTCCCAAGCCTTCCCACGGTATTTGCTTGATTTGTTACCTAAGGTAACATATTTTGCGACCCACTGATTTTTGGAAGGCAGGCGAAAATGGCAGCGGCAACGACCCTTACAGATGCGAAGCTCAAGGGCTTGAAGCCACCGGCAAGCGGGCAGGTTGAATTGAGCGATGCGCAGGTGCCTGGACTCCGCGCGCGTATCTCCCCGCGCGGCTCGATCACGTTCATCATTCGCAAGCGGATTGGGGACCGCGTGCGGAACATTACCGTTGGCCGGTATGGCGAACGGTTTGGCATCGCTGCAGCCCGTAAGCGCGCCCGGACGATCCTGAGCGATATCGAGGCCGGTAAGGACCCAACTACCGCGCTTGCGTCACAGAGGCGGGCAGGGGCAGCGGGCGGCACCATTCGTGCGCTGTGGCCAGCATACAAGGCAAGCAAAGCTGGCTTGCGATCAATCGGTGAGGTCGAGCGCATCTTTGATCGATACATCTTGCCCGCCTTGGGGGATCGAATGGCTGATGCCGTGACGCGCGCCGATGTTTCCGCCGCGATAGACCAGATTGCTGAGACTGCGCCTGTTATGGGCCGCGCGGTTCATGCGCAGCTGAGCGCGTTTTATAGCTGGGCCATGCCTAGGCTCGATCGGTTGCCTAGCAATCCCTGCCGGGACGCGGGACGGCCCGCGAAGCCTAAGGCGCGTGACCGGGTGCTAACCGATGACGAGTTGCGCGCGCTTTGGCTTGAAGCTGAGGCGCAACCGCTGCCTTGGGGCGCTGCGGTCAAGCTGCTTGTGTTGACAGGCCAGCGGCGCAGTGAAGTGTTTGAAGCCGAATGGTCCGAGCTCGACCTTGATGCAGGCGTCTGGACGATCCCGGCGGCGCGCGCAAAGAACGGTGCTGCGCATATCGTGCCCCTATCCGGCGATGCGCTGGCGGTCCTAGGTGCGATCCCGCGCACCGATGGCAGCGACCGAGTCTTTCCCGCCGCTGGCAATGGCGATAACAGCGCAAGCGGCATATCCAAGGCAGTGAACCGTTACCGCGTGGCCATCGACAAGACGCTAGGCAGGGAAGAGGGCGACCGCTGGACGCTTCACGATATTCGGCGGACCGTGGCAACGGGCCTGCAGCGGCTTGGCGTCCGGTTCGAGGTGACGGAGGCCGTCCTCAATCACGTATCCGGGTCAAAGGGCGGCATAGCTGGCGTCTACCAGCGGCACGATTGGGCGGCAGAGAAGCGCACGGCGCTGGATGCATGGGCCGTCGAGCTGCGCCGGATCGTTTCCGGCAAGGCCGATGCTGGCAACGTGGTTTTCATCGGGGGTGCAGCATGATTGGAGAGACGGCTGATCTGGCGAAGGCATTCAACGATATCTTGCCAAATGACATCGACCTTGCGCCTTTCGTCGAGTGTGGAAGGCATTATACGATGCTGCTTGCCAGCACACGACAAAGCAACGCTGATGCGCGCGCTGAGTTGACGAGGCTTGAGGCTCAGGCAATGGACCTTGCCGAGACTCTTAGCAGTCTTTCCATTGGCGTGGTGGAAGCGCTAACCGTTGCTACGATCCTGCACGGCGAGTTGACGATTGCCGAACGGGTGGCGTCTGCCCGAAGCTTGGCCGGGCTGGCAGCGGTAGCCCTGCGGACAATGCCTGAACCAGTGAAAGGCCGCGCGGCTTCCCCTAATGGGTTTTTGGTCCGGCGGCTCAAAGCGGCGCTCGATCAAGCTGGATTGCCCGCCGACGCAAGCCGCACTGGCAACCTGGTGCGGCTTTTCGCGGCGACTGCAAAGTTCACAGGGCAAACCGTAGCCCGGCCTGATGTTGTCGTCCGGCATGAGCTGCGGAGCGTGCTTAAAAAGGAAAATTCTGAGGCCATTTTATAGGCGGCGACAGACCCAAAAACATGCGTAAATTGCCGAGCCATCCCATAACGAAAGGATGGTTCAATGACACAGCTAATCAGATTGCCCGATGTTATCGCGCGCACCGGCAAGAGCCGCAGCCGCATCTATGCTGAGATCGAAACAGGCGAGTTTCCACGGCCCGTCAAGATTGGTGAGCGCGCAGTAGCTTGGCCCGCCGCTGACATTGATGGTTGGATTGCTCAGCGCATCGCCGCCCGTGACGCGGGGGTCCAGCCATGACGGACGCAGCCTTTGCGCCGATCTTCGCGGCGCTCCAAGCCACCAATGTTGAGCTGCGCATTTGCGCTCCCGGTGGACTCATCGCCATGCTCGACGATGCCCCGACGCTTATGTGGATCGATGCCGCAAACGAAGGACCGCCAGAGTTCCCCGGCTTAGTCGATGCGCTCGCCCAATGCAGGGCGGCAGCTATTCTGGAAACGCCGCCTCACCCAGCGGTTTATACGACCGTCACAGCCGTAGCAGTCATGGGGCATCACGCTGCGATCATCCAAACATGCCCGGAGCACTTTGCGGCATGGGTCGAATTAGCAGAGCGGTTGAAGCTTCCTGCCGCGCTGGCGATGCGCAAGCCCGCGTCTGACACTTTCCAATAAACAATAGCGCCCGCGTCACCGGGCAAGGTGAGCGGGCGCAGGAGCGCTTAGAAATGCAAAATTATCATAATGTTTGCGCGCCCTCAATTGCCGAAATTTGGACAATTCCGGTTGCTAAAGGCTTTAGCGTTTTTCCGCTGCAGCCGAACCGCAAGAATCCTATCGGTCCTTGGAAGCGCTGGCAGACCGAGCATGCCTCACCGGCGCTTGTGGCGCATTGGGCAGCCAATCAGGCGCTCAATGTCGGTATCGCTACCGGCGCGCTCAGCGGGTGCATCGTAATCGACCTGGACAACGATGACGCGGTTGCGCGGGCATATGCCCGAGGGCTTCCCGATACGCTGACAGCGCGCACGCCGCGCGGCCTGCATGTCTATTTGCGCCATCCGGGCGGGCGCATCCGCAACGCGGCATCGATTGAGCCGGGTATCGATCTACGCGGCGATGGCGGCTTTGTCGTCGCGCCGGGCAGTAGGTACGTGCCAACGCCAGATGAAGCTGCAGACGGTAAGCGCGAGGGCGTTTACGCGTGGATCGATGCAAGCGTGCCGCTGGCTGACGCACCGGCTTGGACATATGAGGCGCATCGCAGCGACCGGCGCGACCGGACGGCATCGGAAGCAGCGGCTTATCGCGGCCCGTCCGCTTATGGCGCGGCAGCGCTTGAGCGTGAGCTCGCCACCTTGACCGATGCGCCGCATGGCAAGCGAAACGAGCAGATAAATGCGAGCGCGTTTGCGCTTGGCCAGCTAGTGGCGGGCGGCTGGCTAGACGAATTGCCTACGTTTGAGGCGCTCGAATTGGCGGTGGAACAGGTTGGCAGCGACCCGGCAAAGGATCACGACACGCTAGAGCGCGCGTTTGTGGCTGGGATGGCTGCACCGCGCGTCGTAAACGACCCTGAGGCGGCGTTTGGTTCATCGCCGCCAGATGCACCCGCCTACTTGAGCCGGGAGGCGCAGCTCGCCGAAATCATCCGAATTGGCGAAGATGACCCCGGCGCTGATGCGTTACCAGCGGTGATGACGCTCGCCGAGATGCACGCGCGGCTAGTGTATATCGGGCAAACTGCAGCCATCGCAGACCGGGAGACGGGCCGCATCCGCCAACAAGAAAGGGCGCATGGCGAATACGCTGCCAGCAAGTATGAGTTTGTGGATGATACCGGCAAGACAAAATCCATGCCCGCGCTCAAGGCGTGGGTGGCATCGCCTAGACGCGTTACGGTTGATGTTCTGACGTGGGCTCCCGGCGAACCCGTCATTTGTAGGCCGCCAGAGCCGATCGATGGCGCGACGCGCGCTTACAATTCATGGCGAGGATTTACCCCGATCAATCCGCCCGGCGATTGGCGCGAAAGAGTACAGCCGTTCATCGACCACCTGGCCTATCTTGTGCCCGATCCTGCCGAGCTGAAGCGGTTCACGCAATGGCTTGCCCACATCATGCAGCGGCCCCACGAATTGCCGCATACCGCGATGCTGATGGTAGCGGAGCAGACCGGAATCGGGCGCAATTTGCTGGCGGCAATGCTGGTGCGAGCTTTGCGGGGTCACGTCGCGGCAGGTGTTCAATTGGGCGAGCTGCTGGATGGCGGCTTCAACGGGAGGCTCAGCAAGCGGCTGTTGGCGATCGTTGACGAGGTACGCGAAGGCATGGGGGAAAAGCGCTATGTGCGCGGCGAGCGCTTAAAATCGCTGATCACCGAAGAGCATCGCCTCATTAATCCGAAATATGGAACGCAGAGCATCGAGCGTAACTGCTGCCGCTGGCTGATGTTCTCCAATCACCGCGATGCGCTGCCTTTCGATCACAGCGACAGGCGCGTGATGGTCATCGAGAACCCGCGCACCCGTAAGCCGCCGCAATACTATGCGCGCCTCTATTCCATGCTGGACGATGCTGCATTCGTTGCGGCTGTGCGGCAGTATCTGGCGACCTATGACCTGGCAGGCTTCAATGCGGGGGAACATGCGCCCATGAACACCGCCAAGGCTCAGGCGCTTGATGCCATGATGTCCGACGTTGAGCGGGCAGTTATGGACTTTCGGGATAACTGCAGCAGCGAGCTTACCACCCGCGCTGCAGTTCAGTTGCACGTTGCGGCTGAATGCCCGGGCAGGCTGGTGAACGATGCGCATCTGACGCACGCGATCCGACGCGCCGGAATGATCCTGACTGGCGTGCGGCGCAAACTTTCGGGTGGGCGGACTTCCATGATTATCGTTCGCGGCGACTGGAAGCCGGAGATGATCGCCAACGCATCGAGCGAGGCGCTTGAGAGGGCACTCGCTGCCTAGCCGTGCCACCTAGGCCACCTAAACCACCCGATCCGGAACGAGTCCAAAAGCATCATTTCATAGTAAGCAGAGTCTTAGGAAACGGGTGGTTTACATGGTTTGGGTGGCACGGGCTGCTGTTGCGGCATCCCGGCAAATCCCAAGGGGTAGGGGGCGTCTTTGCCTCTGCCTGTAATTTTGGCGAAACCGGGTGGGACCTAGAGATTCAACGCAATCTAGGTTTTTCAACCTTACAAGTTGACAATGCGACTGAGCGCCGCAACCATCGAGCGCGCTAACCGAAACGGACGTGAGCCATGATGAACGACACCGCCTTTTTGCAATCTGCCCGCGCTATTGTCGATTACCTGGACCACGCTGCCGACCGGCGCGCGCTATCGCCCGATGACCGATGCGCGCTCGCCAGCATCGCTATCTTGGAATTTTTATCTCGGCACAAACGATCCCCGGTGGCTGCGGTGGAACATCTAAGGACGTTAGCGGACCTTATGGAAAGCCAATATTTATCTATTGATTCAGTGGGTTAGGTGCAGTATATCAGAGCTCTACCCGGTCATCCGGAGGCCCGCAGGTGCTAACTCCTGCAGAACCTTTGACGCTGATTGGGGATAACCATGCTTTCTACCGATATTCTGCTTGCGCGTCGCGCAGAGCTGACCGATTCCGCCCGCGCTATCCTTGCCGACATCGAGGCCTGCACCGATGACCGGCGCGCCGCTGAGCTTACCGCGCAGCACGACGCCGCAATGCGCGAGTTCGACGCGAACGAGCGACTGCTTGCGAGCGCATCCCGCCTTGATGCCGCAGACGCATCCACCGCGCTTGTCCGGTCGGCAACTGCCGCTCGCCGCCCGGTGGGCGCGGATACGGTGATCAGTGCCGACGGTGAAGCGCTTGCCCGCCGGTCGGTATGGCGCGACGCATCAGGCGCTGAAGTTCGCTGCATTGCGCCGAACGAGCGCGTTGCAACCGAACGGCATCGCGGCCCGGAGCTGGGCGACATCATGCGCGCGATGATCCTTGGACCGAGCGGCGACGCGGAACGTCGCGCGCTCAGCGAGGGTAGCGACAGCGCTGGCGGCTATACCGTGCCGACCCCGCTTGCGCGGGAGTTCATCGACCGGATGCGTGCTCAGTCTGTCCTTGTGCGCGCCGGTGCGCGTACAGTACCGATGGACAGCGAGACGCTGGCTATGGCTCGGCTGGAAACCGACCCGGTCGCGGCTTGGAAAGCCGAAAATGCATCGTTCACCGAATCCGATCCTACCTTTGGCCGGGTACTGCTGGAGGCCAAGACCCTGCGCGGCTTGGTCAAGGTGAGCCGCGAGCTTCTGGACGACTCTGTGAACATTTCGCAGATGCTGCAGCAGGCAATGGTGCAGGCGTGCGCGCTTGAATTTGACCGCGCCGGTCTTATCGGTTCTGGCACCGCGCCCGAGCCGCGCGGCATCTTGAACACGGTCGGCATCAATGCAATCGAGCTGGGCAGCGGCGACGGAGGCGCGCTCAATGGCTATGACGACATTGCAGACGCGCTTTATGAGCTCGACCTGGACAATGCCGGAGAGCCCACTGCAGCCATCTGGCACCCGCGCGTAGGTCGTTTCTTTAACAAGCTCAAAGATGGGGATGGTCGCCCGGTGCAACTGCCCGAGCGTATCGCCGCAATCCCGAAGCTGCCGACCACGCAGCTGCCGATCGATCAGGAAGTTGGCGAAACGGACACCTGCACCAGCATGCTGCTTGGTGACTTCACGCAGGCGCTTGCCGGTATCCGTTCAGATATCCGAATCGAGCTTTTGCGCGAAACCTACATGGGCAATTTCCAGTATGGCTTTGCCTTCTGGATGCGCGCCGACTGGCAGCTTGCGCAGCCCAAGGCGTTCTGCGCCATCACCGGCATCACCAGCTAAGAGCTAGGGCTGCGCTCAGGGGGTTTCCCGGTTCGACCCTGTGCGCAGCCCGACCGGCTATGACCAGCTGCACCATCCCGCCGCCGCCCGCCAGCGCATCGCCGCCCGCCGCCGCAGCGCCCGTTTGGCCCGACAAGCCTGACATGGCCCCTTGGTTAGCAGAGCAGCGCGCGCGGGGCGTTGATATGAACAAACTCGAGTCCATCATCCGCATGGGCATCCGCGAGGGGTGGTTGTGAAGTCGCCGGACCTGTCTGGCTTCATTATCCCCGACGCTTGGCCGTATGACGGCTGTGAGCGCCGCGAGCCGGTGATTGATGCCGATGCTCGACCTGAGCCGCGCACGGTGCGCATAGTCGGCTGGCGGCATTGCATGGCCTGCGGTGCGCCGTTCTGGTCGGAAGATGTAACCCGCGTGCGCCTTTGCGAAGATTGCAAGGCTCAGTGACAGTCTGCCGCGCGGCTGATAGCATGTTGACGCGGAAACCAATTCATCGGGGGGACGATGGAGAGCGATCAAAAAAAGTGCCCGGACTGCGCCGAAATGGTCAAGGTAGATGCTCGCATTTGCCGCTACTGCGGTCATGATTTCGTCTCGAAAACACGGCCCGTTGCTGCGGTGCAGATGCCGCAGCAGAAGAGTATTGCCGGGGGGTGCCTAAAGGCAACTGCAATCTTCGTCGGGCTGATGATCGGCGCGGTTGTATTGGTTGGTTGGATTGGCAGTTTTGGCCCACCTGAACAAACAGACGCAGCGAAGCAGGCGCTCCGCGAAAGCCAGAACGCAGCCGTCGAATCCTATCTAGCTGAAACCGGCCAACTCCCCGGCTGCGGTGTCATAGGTACCTATTTTTCTAGGTCGGCTGGCGGCTTTCTCTTCTACTGCCAGAAAAATGGCCGCAGGTTTCTAGCGCGTGAGGACAATTTTGGTCGCTACCAGATTGAGCCTTACGATTAGGTGCGTCGCCGCTTCACAGACGCGCGCCAGACGGCCTCAGGCGGACGGTACAGCGTGGCATCGGTTGGCGGGTCATCGACAACCGCCAGCCGTGGCTCCTGATGGCCGCAGAGGCTGCAATAGAAGCGCCGGGGCACCATGCCTAGCCGATCGTTCCATCTGCGCCGCTCGAATAGCCACCACAGTGCGTAGGGATCGAAAGTCGTCCGGTGCGTGCATTGACGGCATGCCATCTGCACCGGCCATCCCCTGAGCGCTACATCGTGCAAAGAGCGTGGCGCAAAACCCCGCTCGAATCGAATTTCCGGCATCGCGGCAAATTGGAACATTTAAAGAACATCCGCAACCAACCAGACATTGCAGGCAGCGAATGCCAGCTTGGTGCTGAACGCGTCAGCTTGGCTTTCGTTCGAAAAGCACTTCATCGGCATCGCCCACGCGGACCACGGCCTGCCAGCGCTCGCATCCAAAAGCTTCCACCGATTGCGGAAAGTCAAGGTCTCGAAATTTAAGCAAGAGGTATCCCGGTCTTGGCGGCGGAGCCGCTATAAGCAAACTCTTATCTTGAAATACAATGCATCCTAGGCGGCGATCAATGTATTCAAGCTTTTGAACAGCCTTCGGGTCATGTCGAATTTCAACATTTTTAATCACTGTCGCTGACATCGGAAGGCTATTCAGCGAATAAAATTCAGGGTGATTTTTACCATCTGCAAATACAAGTGCCCATTTCTGGTCCTCAAATTGGCACACAAACATCGGTGCAAATCCGTGGTCATGAAGTAAGCAAAAATCACCGGCATTGAGATTTTCAACGCGTGTGATTGATGTCTGATTTACGTTCAGCATAATCGGCCCCCATGCTCAGGATGTCGCTATTAAGCCTGCTGGCGGGGCCTTGCGCAATCGCAATCTCAAACAATCTACACAGGAATGAGGCGGTTGTTACCTAGGGCGTTACCTAAACATCCCTTCCAAGATTTTCGCAAACCGCAATCCTCGTAAAACATTGATTTAACGAGGATTTTGGTGAGCCCTGCTGGGTTCGAACCAGCGACCTACTGATTAAAAGTCAGTTGCTCTACCGACTGAGCTAAGGGCCCCTTGGGGGTGGCGGTCAAAGGACGCCATCGGTGGCCGGGCGTGCCCGGGTGCGGGCATCCCCCTAGTCGGGCAGGCTGGTCTGGTCAACCCCGTGTGGCGCGATGATGAAGCTGGGCGATGGTCAGTCCGGTGAGCGGA
>Ga0075157_10000665_pt1 | contig 25205 bp, 20 predicted proteins | sample JI81BgreenDNA_FD_70967 | JGI IMG/M metagenome (GOLD analysis project Ga0075157, IMG submission 70967) | Wastewater effluent complex algal communities from Wisconsin, to seasonally profile nutrient transformation and Carbon sequestration -... | ecosystem: Engineered > WWTP > Effluent > Algae...
CAATTCCCCAGCCCCGTGGGGGCGACATGATAAAACGAAATGCTGGTGTTACCCAAATCCATTGCATTTGACGACCGAATTGACATTTTGGATGATCAATGTTGGTTGTTATGTCGCCCCGACGGGGCTCATACTTCGTGGGGAAATCTTTGATGCTATAATCATATCGCCCCGCTGGGGCTGGCATTTTTCAAGCCCCTTGGGGGCGAAACGATCGCCGAAAATGCCAATATGAATATTGGATTTCGGTAATTGAATTGTTTCGTTCAATCAGGCCAAAGCTCCAGCGGGGCGGCAGGATTATAGGAAAATACGCACCCCACGATTCCCCAGCCCCGTGGGGGCGACATAATGACGGAAACGTAGCCATTCCGTTGTTTTGGAATTCTACAACATCATTTTTATTTTGGTGTATCTAATTCCTACACCATGGCCAACACCTACTCTCAGGTATACATCCAATACGTTTTTGCGGTCAAAAGGCGGGATGCCCTCCTTCAAAAGCCATGGCGAGATGAAGTGTTCAAATACATGGCGGGCATCATCCAGGCCAAAGAACAAAAATCCATCATTGTCAATGGCGTATCTGATCATGTGCATGTTTTTGTTGGTTTGAAACCCAATATGCCCATGGCAGACCTCGTCCGTGATATCAAAGCAGGCTCATCGAAATTCATCAACGAAAAGGGCTACTTGCGACAAAAATTTGCCTGGCAAGATGGCTATGGGGTGTTTTCGTATGCCCATGCGCAAATAGATGCCGTGTACAAATACATCCAAAACCAAGAGGCACACCATGCCAAAATATCATTCCGCGATGAATATTTGAGCTTGTTGAAAGAGTTCGATATTTCGTTTGATGAGAAATTTACCTTTCATGATCCCATGTGATTTGTGAGGTTGATTTGAATCTTCTCAGGCTCAGTGAATTTTTGGCGTCTACTTGCTTCCTTCTTTTACGCCATTATCTTTGAAAAGGCAAAGCGGCACAAAAATTGACTGCCTGCCGCAAATTTAATTCCCATGAAAAACCTATTGGTGGTACTGGGCGTGCTGGCGGTGCTGGCAACCAGTTGTAAAAGCAACAAAATTGGCGAAAAGGTGAAAGAACCCTTCAGTTCGTCGAAGTACATGAGCAACAAACGCCACTGGCGGAGTGTAGGCAACGGCACCAGCGCCGATTTGGGTATTGCCAAACAAAAGGCCTTGCTCGAAGCCCGCAAAAACCTGGCTTCGGAGGTGCAAACCAACATCAAATCGGTGGGCGACCAATACATCAAAAACCAGGAAATTGGCGAACGTGAAGTGATGGAAAAGTCGTTTGAGCAGCTCTACCGCGAAGTGCTCAACACCCAATTGAACGATGCGGTGGTGCACGACCAGGCCACCTACAAAAAAGAAAACGGACAATACATCCATTACGTCGCCATGGAGGCGCACAAAAAGAACCTCTACCGCCACATGAAGCGCATGAACGAGGCCAGCACCTCGCTCAATGCCAAACAAAAGGCCTTGATTGAAAAAATTGTCGACGAACAAATTGCGCAGTTGGAAGACTAAAGCACTTCCATTTTGTATACACAGGCTGTTTCTTCACCGGAACAGCCTTTTTTGTGCGCTTTGCTGTATTTTTGCAGCCCATGTCGGCAACACCCATCCATATCAGCAACCGCAAAGCGGGATTTGAATTCGAACTGCTCCAGCGGTTTGAAGCAGGCATGATATTGACCGGCAGCGAAATCAAAAGCGTACGCCAAGGCAAAGTGAACCTGGCCGACGCTTACTGCACCTTCAACAATGGCAAGCTGGTGGTGCGCAATATGCACATCAGCGCTTATAAAGAGGCCAGCTGGCTCAACCACGAGCCGCTGCGCGACCGCATATTGCTGCTCAACAAACAAGAGCTCAAAAAAATAGAGCACCGCACCAAAGAAAAGGGACTCACCGTGGTGCCTACCAAACTCTACTTCAACGAGCGCGGTTATGCCAAGCTTGAAATAGCGCTCGCTCGCGGAAAGAAGATGCACGACAAACGCGAGGCCACCAAGGAAAAGGACCTCAGAAGAGCCAATCAACGCGGCGAAGAATAATTGGCATACAATAACGGCAAGTACCATATTGCACTTGCCGTTGAATGAAGTATGGTAGCCCTTATTTTACCAAACCGGCTTCTCGTGCCTGGTAATCTTGCACCACCTCAATGGCATTGTCAATCACATCGCTGAGGGCGGTAATGAAGGTGCCGGGTTGTGCCATGCCCATGGCGTGTTTGAGGGCTTCCACTTCTTTGGGTACCACCTCGTAAGGCACATGTTTGTCGACTTCTTTGATGCCTGCAATCAATAAATCGATGATCTCTTGTCCGGTGCGGCCACGCAGGTGCTTTTCCTGGCGGATGATGATGTGGTCGAACATGCGCGCTGCAATTTTACCGCACTCTTGAATGTCTTCATCGCGGCGGTCGCCCGTGCCGGCAATGATGCCGATTTTCATGGGTGAATCAACGCTCGACATGAACTCCTCGATGCCCAGATAACCGGCGGCATTGTGCGCAAAGTCAATCATCACACGGTAATCCTTGAACTCAAAAATGTTCATGCGGCCGGGGGTGAGAGCGGCGGACGGAATGAAGGTTTCGAGCGACAAACGGATGTTTTCGGTTCTGAAACCTTGCAGGTAACCCGCCAATGCCGCCGCCAGCACGTTTTCTATCATGAAGCGGGCCTTGCCACCCATGGTGAGCGGGATGGTGGTTACCCGTTCGATGCGGATTTTCCAATCGCCTTTTTTGATGGTGATGAAACCGTTTTCAAACACCGCAGCAATGCCATTTTTTTTGCCGTGTGCCTTGATGAGCGGATTGCTTTCGTCCATCGAAAAATAGGCAATGTTGCACTTGAGGTCCTCGCCAATTTTTACGCACCAAGGGTTGTCGGCATTCAGAACCGCCCAGCCATCGCGCTTGATGCTCTGCGCTACCACCGATTTCACACGAGCCAGGTCGTCAAGGTTGTTGATGTCGTTGAGGCCCAGGTGGTCTTCGGCAATGTTGGTAATTACACCTATATCGCAGCGGCTGAAGCCCAATCCCGAACGCAAAATGCCTCCACGGGCGGTTTCCAAAACAGCGAACTCCACCGTAGGGTCTTTGAGAATGAACTCGGCGCTGAGCGGGCCGGTGGTATCGCCTTTGTCGAGCATGTGGTTTTGCACATAAATACCATCAGAAGTGGTAAAGCCCACGCGGAAGCCGGCGTTTTTCACCATGTGCGCGATGAGGCGGGTGGTGGTGGTTTTGCCATTGGTACCGGTAACAGCAATGATCGGAATGCGCGATGGCTTTCCGGGTGGGTACAGCATGTCGATCACCGGTGCGGCCACGTTACGCGGCAAGCCCTCGGCAGGAGCCAGGTGCATGCGGAAGCCGGGAGCGGCATTCACTTCGAGGATGGCGCCGCCATTTTCCTTGAGCGGTTGGGTGAGGTTGCGCGCCATGATGTCGATGCCGCAAACATCCAAGCCGATGATACGGGCCACGCGTTCGCATAAAAACACGTTTTCGGGGTGCATCATTTCGGTCACGTCGATGCTGGTACCACCGGTGCTGAGGTTGGCAGTCGATTTGAGGTACACAATTTCTCCTTTCGGAGGCACCGTTTCGAGGGTGTAACCGCGTTTTTCGAGCAGGTCGAGTGTATCGCGGTCAACATTGATTTCGGTAAGTACATTTTCGTGTCCGTAACCGCGGCGGGGGTCTTGGTTTTCGATGTCGATGAGCTCCTGGATGGTATGCTTGCCATCGGCCTTCACGTGGGCAGGTACGCGCTGGGCGGCGGCTACCACCTGGTTGTTGATAACGAGCACACGGAAGTCGAAGCCGGTAATGAACTTCTCAACAATCACTTTGCGCGAATACTTCTGGGCATGCGCGAGTCCGGCAACGGCCGTTTCGCGGTCTTTTACGTTGATGCTGGCGCCTTTGCCGTGGTTGCCATCGAGCGGTTTGAGCACGAGGGGGTAGCCAATGCGGGCAATGGCGGCGTCGAGGTCTTCCTCATCCACACAGATATCGCCTTTGGGCACGGGAATGTTGGCATCGTCGAGCATCTTTTTGGTTAGCTCTTTATTGCAGGCAATGTCCACGGCAATGCTGCTGGTGTATTGGGTGATAGTGGCCTGAAAACGCACCTGGTTTACGCCATAACCCAGCTGGATGAGCGAGTTGCGGCCAATGCGGATCCAGGGGATGTCACGGGCCACGGCTTCGTCAACCAAGCTGCCAGTACTTGGACCCAGGCGCACGTCTTCGCGGATTTCGCGCATTTTGCGGAGGTCCTTTTCGAGGTCGTATTCGGTGCCTTCCACCAAGGCTTCGGCAATGCGTACCGAAGCTTCAGCCGCATACATGCCCACTTGTTCTTCTACATAGCTGAAAACCACATTGTAAATGCCCGGCGTTTTGGTTTCGCGGGTGCGACCAAAGCCAGTTTCCATGCCGGCTAGGGTTTGTATTTCGAGGGCGATGTGCTCAATCACGTGGCCCATCCAGGTGCCTTTTTCGATGCGGTAGAAGAAGCCGCCGGGCTTGCCTTCGGAGCAACGGTGTTCGTACATGGTAGGGAACAGGGCTTCGATGCGCTCGCGGAATCCGGGAATGAGGTTGGTTGGGCGCTGCTCCAACTCCTCCAAATCAAGACGCATTTGGATGAGCTTTTTGCGGGTTACGCTCCAGATATTGGGACCACGAAGGGCTTGGACTTTCAGGATTTTCATAAAACAGGTGATAGTGTTGTTCAAATAAAATCATTTGTAGGCAGAAGGCAACGCGCCTTCAAGAAAAAAAGCGCAAGGCGATACGCTTAATGCTGAATTCGGTTGTTTGGAGCCGGCATCTAACAAAAAATCCGCCCCCTTACGGAAGCGGATTTATAGTGATTTTTGCGAATGGCTTAAGCCAGCATGCGTACAGGTTCTTCGAGCAATTGCTTGAAGGTCTGGAGGAACTCGGCACCCGAAGCGCCATCTACCACGCGGTGGTCGCAGCTGAGGGTTACTTTCATGCGGTTACCAACTACAATTTGTCCTTTTTTCACCACAGGCTCCTGGCGGATAGCGCCAACTGCCATGATGCAGGCATCGGGTGGGTTGATGATGGCGGTGAACTCTTCAATGCCAAACATGCCGAGGTTGCTGATGGTGAAGGTATTGCCTTCCCAATCGGCAGGTTGTAATTTCTTTTCTTTGGCTTTGCCACCGTAAACTTTTACTTCCTGGGCAATTTGCGACAAAGGCTTGCTGTCGGCAAAACGTACCACAGGAACGAGCAGGCCTTCTTCAACGGCCATGGCTACACCCACGTGGATGTGCTCGTTGAAGCGGATCTTGTCGCCCAACCAGCTGCTGTTGATTTTAGGATGCTTGCGCAAAGACAAAGCGGCGGCTTTGATGACCATATCGTTGAACGATACTTTCACCGGAGCCACTTCGTTGATTTGTGCACGGGCGGCCATGGCCTGGTCCATGTCGATATCGATGGTGAGGTAGAAGTGCGGTGCGCTGAACTTGCTTTCGGCCAAACGGCGGGCAATGGTTTTGCGCATTTGAGATACGGCCACTTCGCTGAAACGCTCTTCGCCGGTTACGCTGGCAAATACCACCGGAGCGGCAGCAGGTGCAGCTGCTGTGGCAGCAGGAGCCTGAGAGAGGTCGCGCACCACAATGCGGCCATTGTCGCCGCTACCGGCTACCGCACGCAAATCGATGCCTTTTTCTTCGGCGATGCGACGGGCCAGGGGAGAAGCTTTCAAACGGCTGTCGGCTGAAGCGGCTGCAGGAGCAGCTGCTGCAACAGGAGCAGGAGCCGGTGCGGCAGCTATGGGAGCAGGAGCGGGAGCTGCAGCAGGGGCAGCAGCAGGTGCTGGTGCGGCTGCGGGAGCAGCAGAACCACCGGCTAACAAACCGCTGATGTCTTCACCAGGCTTGCCAATGATGGCGATGATGGTGTCAACAGGAACGCTGTCGCCCTTCTTCACACCTACATACAACAAAGTGCCCGATTCAAAATTTTCGAGCTCCATGGTGGCCTTGTCGGTTTCCACATCGGCCAGAATATCTCCGGGTTTTACCTGATCGCCTTCTTTTTTATGCCACTCAGCGATGACCCCTTCGGTCATGGTATCGCTCATTTTGGGCATTTTTATCACTTCTGCCATTGGATATTGCTTTTTTCGGATTCAAAAACGGCTGCTAAATTAACCCAAATTGCCGTACAATTCACCGCGCACGCTGCATTTTCATGCGGCAAGGTCAAGTTCGGCCCCATTAGGCAGCTGTTTTCGGAAATCGAATAGATATGCTGTTTTTGTTGCGGATGTCGTAAGTGTGGTTCAGCCGTGCAAACATCCACGCCTTCTTTTACTTTTGTGTCATGCAATCGCCTCTTTCTGCCGAATTTCTTGCCGATTTGCGCCCCTGGCTGGCCGCCGATGAACTGCTCACGCACGAGCTCGAAGCCTTTGGTCGCGACGAAACCGAAGACCTGCTCTACCTGCCCTCGGTGGCAGCCTTGCCGGCATCAGCAGAAGCGGTAGCGGGCGTATTGGCGGTGTGCAACAAGCATGGCGTACCGGTGACTACCCGAGGCGCCGGGACTGGCTTAAGTGGTGGGGCCTTGCCGGTGCGGGGTGGATTGGTGCTCGATACGCGCAAACTCAACCGCATCCTGCACATCGATACCGACAATTTGCAAGCTACGGTAGAGCCGGGCGTGGTGACCCAGGTGTTTCAAGAGGCTGTGCAGGCGGTGGGATTGTACTATCCGCCCGATCCGTCGAGCCGCGGCAGCTGTTCGCTGGGCGGTAACCTGGCTGAATCTGCAGGCGGTCCCCATGCCGTGAAATACGGCACCACCAAAGATTATGTACTCAACCTCGAAGTGGCTTTGCCCGATGGTCGGCTCATTTGGACCGGTGCCAATGTGCTTAAAAATGCCACCGGCTACAACCTCACCCAGCTGATGGTGGGCAGCGAAGGCACCTTGGGAGTAATCACCAAGGTGGTTTTTCGCCTGATTCCCTATCCGGTCCACAACCTGCTGATGTTGGTGCCGTTTTCATCGCTCGAAGCGGCCTGCAGTGCTGTATCGGCCATTTTCAAGGCAGGAATTACGCCTTCGGCCCTCGAATTCATGGAACGGAACGCCATTGAATGGGCCGCCCACTACCTCAACCAACCGATTGATTTACCCGAAGGGGTGGAAGCACACTTGCTCATTGAACTGGATGGCAACCAGCCCGAACCATTGTTCGCTGAAGCAGAGCAACTCTATACTTTGCTCGAATCTTTGGGTGCCGGTGAAGTCCAGCTGGCCGAAGCCGAGCACCAAAAAGCCCAACTTTGGAAACTGCGCCGCAATGTAGCCCATGCGGTAAAGGCCAATTCAGTCTATAAGGAAGAAGATACCGTAGTTCCACGCGCACAGCTTCCGCAAATCATCCAACATGTGAAAGCAGTGGGGGCAAAGTACGGCTTTGAGTCGGTGTGCTACGGCCATGCCGGCGACGGCAATGTACACGTCAATATCATCCGAGGCGAGCTGAGCGACGAGGCCTGGGAAACCACGGTGCGCCAGGGCATCCGCGAAATTTTTGCTGAAGTACATCGCCTCGGCGGTACCATCAGCGGTGAACACGGCATTGGACTGGTGCAACAAGAATACCTCGATTTGGTGTTCGAACCGGTGCATTTCGAACTCATGCGGGGCATCAAAAAGGTGTTCGATCCCAAAGGCATTCTGAATCCAGGCAAAATGGGACTCTGATCCTATTCCTCGGCCTCATTGCTCCATTGTTCAGCCGCTGCTTGCTCCTTTTGCAAGCGTAAAATGACTTTCTTGCCCAAGAGCAATTGAAGCTCATCGTTGCGAATACGCCAGCTGTCGTGCTTCTGAATGGCCTCCCAAAAGGCGCGGTCGTGTGCGTGTTGACAAGCCATTTTGGTGGCAGCGACCTTGCTGAAATCAAGGCGTTTGCCCACGCTGACTTGTCCGAAAATGCGGTTACAACCATCTGAACCGCTCAGCTGTCCGCTTTTGGCGATGTTCAGCCGGTACTTGGCATCGCCCGTAAATGACAGCCAGGTGTGGTTATAGAGCTGCTGAGGGTCGGCCGCTTGTTGGCTCACACAGGCGGTTAGGAATAAAAAGAAAAACCAACGGTACATGGAACAAAGATGAGAAAATCGGCTTGTCTTGTTATTTTCACACCCATGTTTCGATTGCTCTTGCCTGTTTTTCTTTTGATTTTTCCTGCTTTCAGCCAGCTGGCACACGCACAAAATGAATTTGACCTATGGGCAGCGCGTTATGGTCTGCAACCCGGGGTGGAGTGGGCCAATTTGATGCGGCGTGCACCTGCGTACATGGGTCCCAATGCCCTGCCTCTGCCGCCGCAAGCTTATCCTCGGGTCGACAGTCATTGGGTCATCGAAGGATTGGGCGAGTTTCATGCTGCCCCTGGCGACTACACCCAAAATGCTTTTGTCAGAGTGCGTTTGCCCCTGGCAGCGGGCAGGGTAGCCATGGATTTGGTGTATCGTCCTATTGAGTGGTACCAAACCAGTCCCGAAATCCGTGATCTCCGCCGGGCACGCGATACCTCAGGCACCGGAATGAGCAATGGCGATGTATGGATAACCACCATCGCCCAGTTACTGCGTGCCGAACATAACCAGTACGGCCTCGACCTTACCATGAATGTGGCTGTAAAAACCACCGCGGGCAAAAACCTGGAGAATGCGCGCTTTACGAACAGTCCGGGTTACATATTCGATTGGCACCTGGGCAAGACCTGGAAGCAACCCAACAGCTGGCTCGACAGCTGGCGATTGTATGGCAATGCCGGCTTGTTTGTTTGGCAGAAAGGTGTTGATTCGCAAAACGATGCCTGGCTGGCCGGACTTGCAGCCGATTTTCGCCGCGGTCCCTGGCAAGCCACCTTGGGCTTTACCGGTTATGTTGGCTGGCTTGGCGACGGCGACATCCCTTACGGTGCCCGTACCGAAATCCGCTATCAGCCCTCCGAAAAGGCTTACTGGCTCATGGGCTATCAGCACAATTTCCAACACCTCACTACGCACCTATTTCGGGTAGGTGGTGCCGTACGCATTTCGCATAAATACAAATAATATGTCGCTTTTTACGCAAACCGATCACTTTTTCATCGACGAAAGACTAAACCTTATTCGGTTTTCAAACCACTACCGCTTGTATGATGGCGAAGGAAAAGAGATTGGTGCCATCCGCCAGCAATTGAGTATGGGAGAAAAATTGCTCCGCTTGCTTATGAACAAAGCCATGCTGCCTTTTGAGCTGCACATCGAAAATGCCGAGGGAAAGGTCGAGGCCATCATCAAGCGCGGCTGGACTTTCTGGATGTCGAAAATCAGCATCGAAAATGGCGAAGGCCGTGAAATTGGCAGCATCAAGCAGAAATTCCGCCTGCTAAATCCCCGCTTTCAAATCAGCGATGTGCTGGGTCAACCCATAGCTGAAATCAATGGCGATTGGAAAGCCTGGGATTTTGTGATTACCAATGCGCAAAACCAAGCCATTGGGGCCATCTCTAAAAAGTGGGCAGGCATGGCGCGTGAGTTATTCACCACGGCCGATAAGTACCACGTGGCCTTACACCCCGGTTTGCACGACGAAAAACAGCGCACCATCATCCTCTCCGCTGCCATTACCATCGACATGGTGTTGAAGGAGAGCAAATAAACGCAAAGACATCATGGTACATTGATCAAACGACTACCAAGGATGTCGAAGCGTTTTGATCAACAAATATCGAACATACTTCTTATGCTCAAACAATTATACCGCTTCCTCAGTCCCAAGTACCAAACGGTCTTTCTGGATTACAAGGTCGACATGAAACCAAGATACGGTCATGGTTTGCCGGCTCACGAGGACTTGTATCAGCTCATTGATGCTCATCGTGAGGCATATCGCGATGTGCTTTTGTCAGCACTCGCATACAAAGAACAACTGAGCGCAATCAAGGAGGCAGCGTCTGAATCTGATGAACTCAAACCGGTTTGGAACAATGGGTTTTTACCAGGCCTCGATATCATCGCCATTTATACCATGCTGGCAACCCTAAAGCCACGTAAGTATGTGGAAATAGGCTCAGGAAATTCTACCAAGGTTGCTTTTAAGGCCAAACAGGAACAAAAGCTGCATACACAAATCATTTCCATCGACCCAATGCCCCGTGCTGAGATTGATGCACTTGCAGATCAGGTCATCAGAATGCCTTTTGAGAGCGCATCTTACGAGCTGCTGTTTGAATTGGGCGAGAACGACATCTTGTTCGTTGATAATTCACACCGCATTTTGCCCAATTCAGATGCCATGGTGTTTTTCATGGAAATTTTACCCAAATTGAAAAAGGGTGTGGTGGTTCATGTGCATGATGTTTATTTGCCATATGACTACCCGCAGTTTATGTGCGACCGTTCCTATTCTGAACAGTACGGCTTGGCCATGTATTTAATGGCCAATCCGGAAAAATTTCAAACCCTTTTGCCCAACTATTTCATCTCCGAAGACCCTTCCTTGTCGACGATCTTACAGCCTATTTGGGAGCAACCGAATCTCAGGGGGGTAGAACAACATGGCGGTTCATATTGGATAAGAATTAATGCATAATTTTCTGAAATTCATATAAAAACACCCCAGTTGAATTGCTTCGAACGGCTGTAATTATTTTTGCTTTTCGAGCCAGTTCCAAACAATCTGGGTTTTGGCCTCGCCTATGGCTGAAACGATGGCTTCGCGCTGCGCTTCTTGCAGTGCCGCTACCGATTTGAATGTTCGCAGCAGTGTTTCTACGCTTTTTGGTCCGATGCCCGGAATGTCGCTCAATGCCGACTTGATGGTGCCTTTCGACCGCTGGTTGCGGTGGTGCGTGATGCCAAAACGGTGCGCTTCGTCGCGCATTTGCTGAATCACCTTGAGGGTGTAACCGGCCTTGTCAAGGTGGAGGGGCACCGGATCATTGGGGTAGAAGAGCTCCTCCAGGTTTTTGGCGATGCCCATCACGGGTAACTGGTCGTAAATGCCCAGTTGTTTGAGTGCGTATACCGCTGAACTGAGCTGGCCTTTACCGCCGTCCACAATGAGCAAATCGGGTAGGGGGTGCTTTTCTTCAAGCAGGCGTTTGTATCGGCGGGTAATGACTTCTTCCATGGTGGCGAAGTCGTTGGGGCCTTCCACTGTTTTGACGTTGAAGTGCCGGTAATCCTTTTTGCTGGGTTTGCCTTCTTTAAACACCACGCAGGCCGAAACCGCATAGCTGCCATGGAAATTCGAGTTGTCGAAGCATTCGATATGCCGCGGCTGCTTTTTGAGTCCCAAATCTACCCGCATTTGCTCCATGAGCTTTTCGGTTTTCTGTTGCTGACTGCGGTTGTTGCGCAATTGCAGCAGTTCGTTGAGGTGATAGAAGGCGTTTTTCAAACTCAATTCCACGATTTTCTTTTTATCGCCAATGCGTGGTACCTGGATGTCGAGCTCCTCGGGTTCGCTTTCAATCTCCTGGTTTAGCAGAATGACCCGGGCATTGCTTTGAAAACGGTTACGCAGTTCAATCATGCCCCAGGTGAGTAGGTCGGCATTGGTCTCCTCGAGGTTCTGTTGGATTTCTAGGTTGTGAGAACGTACGATCGCGCCATTTTGAATGTGCAGGTAGTTCACCACGGCCAACTCGTCTTGCCGAACCAGCGCAAATACATCGGTATCGGTGATGTTGGGGTTCACCACCGCCGATTTCGATTGGTAGTTTTCGAGCAACTCCAACTTTTTCTTTACGGCCGCAGCTTTTTCGAAGGCCAGGGCCTCGGCATGCTGCCGCATTTCTTCTTTGAGCAACTGCTGGGCCTTGTGATAACTGCCTTTTAGGATTTCTTTGATGGCCTCGATGTTGTCGTGGTATTCGGCAGCTGATTGTTTGGCCTCACAAGGAGCCAGACAATTGCCAATTTGATACTCCAAGCAGGCCCTGAATTTACCGGAAGTGATGTTGTTGTCGGTGAGTTGCAGGCTACAGGTTCGCAAGGGGTAAATGCGCTTGACCAGTTCGAGCATGGTACGCATCATCTGTACCGACGCATAGGGACCCAAATACGTACTGCCATCGCGGATCATGCGACGGGTAGGGAAGATGCGCGGAAAGGGCTCGTTTTTGATGACAATGTAAGGGTAAGTCTTGTCGTCCTTCAGCCGGATGTTGAAGCGGGGCTGGTGTTTTTTGATGAGGGCGTTTTCAAGCAGTAGCGCATCTAATTCCGTGTCGACCAGCGTGAACTCAATGCGGGCAATTTTGCTCACCATCAACCTGATGCGGCCTTCGTGCCTGTCGAGTTGGAAATAACTCCCCACCCGTTTTTTCAGACTTTTGGCCTTGCCTACATAGAGCAATTTTTCTTGCGCATCGTAATAGCGGTACACCCCGGGTTTGTCGGGTATGGTGTATTCAAGGGCCTTAAAAATTTCGGGACTCACCCTTCAAAATTACCACTAATTAGAACCATGCGACAATCGCGTTTATCATTTTCAGAAAATAGACCTTGGCATTCCCTTTACGCGCCAAATATTTGAATTGGAAATACTAAAGCTGTATAGTGTAAATGTTAATGAAAGTAAATTAATTAAAGTATTTTTAATTGAATATGATTTAAAATCGATTTAAAGTGTAATTATGCTTCGAAACAATTACACATTTTTCTTGTAAATGAAATATGCAAAAAAATAGGCACGATATTATTTAAGTGAGTGAATCTACCTTTGGGATAAGAAACGATCACGGTCATGAAAAAGCCAGCCTCCCTCCGAAACATCCGCCAATGGGTTGCCAATTTGTTGGTATTGGCCATGCTGCTTGGCTTTTTTGAAGCAGACGTCCCCAATCATGAAGTTGTAGCTTCCAATTCCCAATCAGAGTTTGCTGACTTGCATTTTGCGAATGAAATAATGCAAGCCGGAAGTGTCCAGGTTGATTTTTTCAAAGGCAATAAGGCTGAAGCGCTGCGTAGTCAGTTTGGCAAGCACTTATTTAGTTTTGATTTTGATGTAGAAGATGGTTTTCGCATCATCTACATGTTTTACGCTTTCGTAGGGTATTTGTTCTACTGGACTTTGAGGCATAAACTCCAGCAGTGATCGTAGCACATGGTTTTGAATGCAGACCGCTTCGGCGGTCTTTTTTCATTTCGCCACCACCGACTTGATTTTACCGTCGACAACAAAAGTCTCGAGTTCGCTGCCCGGTTGTACATCTTTGATGCTGCGCAAAGGCTGTTGATTGACAAGGGTAATGCTAAAGCCGCGCTGCATTACCGAACGGTAGTCGAGGGCTGCGAGGCGCTGCTCAAGTCCTTTCAAAGCTTCTTGTCGCAACCTGATTTGCTGTCGCAGGGCCTGGGCGCACTGTTGTTGCAGCCGGTCTACTTCTTGTGCATAGGCACCCAAAAGTTCGTGCAGACCGTCTGTCAGTCGGTTTTCCTGCTCATCGAGCCATTGCATGATTTCAAACTGATCGGCGCTGGCCATTTCTGCGGCGGCAGTTGGTGTGGGAGCGCGTTTATCGGCCACAAAGTCAACGAGCGTAAAATCGGTTTCGTGGCCAATGGCGGCAATCACCGGTTTTTTTGCCTTAAAAATTTGCCGAACCAGGGCTTCGTTGTTGAAGCACCACAGGTCTTCCATGCTGCCACCCCCGCGGGCCAGGATGATGAGGTCGATGTCAGCGCGACGGTCTAATGCTGCCAAAGCTGCCATCAATTGAGGTACGGCATCTTCGCCTTGCACCTTGCTGGGCGCCAGCAGCACCTTGCTCACCGGAAAACGTCTTTCGAGTGTGTGGAGGATATCTCTTATCACAGCACCGGTGGGTGAACTCACCACGCCAATCCTTTGAGGGAAGCGGGGAATTGGTTTTTTGTGCTTTTCGGCAAACAGTCCCTCTTGTTCAAGCTTCTTTTTGAGCTCTAAAAATTGCTGATACAGGCTGCCCATGCCTTCCTTTTCGAGCTTACTCACCTGAAGTTGGTAATTGCCACGTGGGGGATAAACCGAAATATCGGCCGTTGCCACCACCTGATCGCCTGCCATGGGTTCGAACAACAAGCCGGCAGCCGACTGGCGGAATAAAACGCAATTCACCTGGCTGCCTTCGTCCTTGAGCGAAAAATAATAGTGTCCGCTGCTGTGCCTGGTCAGGTTGCTGATTTCGCCCTTCACCTGAATGCGCTGCAAAAAGGGGGCACTCTCCAATAAGGCTTTGATGACCTGGTTAAGCTGACTGACAGAGTATGTTTGGGGCATGCGTAAAACTACGGCAAAGCGCCAATTTCGCCAAGAACCATCTCAGGCTACGCTAGCTATTGTGTCATTTTTCTGACAAACATTTCAGCTATTGCTCCTATGTTTGTAAATAGACTTATGAAAAAACTGTTGCTTTTGTCGTTGCTAAGCGTCTGCTTCCTCAGCTTGGAGGCACAGCGCTTAACCCCCGTTCCTGCCGCAGCAAAGTCGGCGGTAGTGGCTGTTTCGCCCAATGAAGTATACATCGCTTACCGCAACGAAGGCCTTTATTGGTTCAATGGCCTTACAGTCGATACCGTGCCCTTTTACTTGCCTACGAAACAAATTCGTTCACTAGCTTATGCGCAAAATGTGCTTTGGGTAGGCACTGCCAATGGACTCTACCGCATTTCGGGCAATCAAGTCACGCATTTTAGTCAGGCTGGCGGCCAGCTTCCTGCCGATACCGTGCTGAGCCTGTGCATCTGGCAGAATCAACTGGTGATTGGCACAAATGGGGGTTTGGTTTTACATGCTGGTAATCAATGGAACAGCTTTACGAGCGCCAACAGCAACTTGCCTGCAAACCGCGTGGTTTCGGTACGTTCGGCCTTCAACCGATTGGCGGTGGTAGCCGGTACGCAAGCCGGCTTTTGGCAGCAACAATTTGTTCCCATTGTGCAAAATGCGGTTAGTACAGTGCGCGTGGCCATTCCCTTTGAAGGGGCGGGTGCCATCCTATCGGGCGATCAACAAGCCTGCTGGTGGCTGCCGGGCCAGGCACCAAAACTTTTGCCTGAGTTCGTGGGAATGAACGATTTGCAACAACGCCTCAATGGCATGTTGGTGGGGGTTAGTACGTTCCGATTGGCCTTTTTTCAGTTAGGCGAAGCCTGGGACTTGAATTTACGCCAAAATGCAGTCAACAGCGGCTTTTTGGCTGAAGATGGTTCAGGCATGTTGCATGTATTAACCGCAAATGCCCTCTTTTCCGCCTCCGATTTCCGCTATGTGGATGTGGGTCACAATGCGCAAAACGTAAAAACCCTTCACATCAACAAGGTGAAAGCCAAAACGGGCAACAAAGGCAGCCTGTTCCATTTGCCATTTGAAACCAATTCGGCATTCAATTATGCCTTTCCGCCCGAACAAAGTGCAACGGGAACCACAGAACCTACCACTTTCTTTGCGCTTGCTCCCTGGATAGGAGGATTTCACAACGGACAATTGCATCAATCGGCACAGCAATACGGCAGTGTTGTCGATGGTGGAACGCCCTATTATCCGGGCCCGCTGATGCAAAACGGCACCCTCGACACCACGGTAGCAGCGAAATTCGACCGCGTTTGGAAAGTGAATCGCTACGAAATTGAAACCTTCAAATGGGCCTTTCAACAAGGATTGGTTCAATCAGGCACTTTCCTACCCGCACGCGACCTGCGCGAATGGCCCGGAAACCATCCGGAAAATGGCAGCCAATTGGCCCCGTTTTTTGATCGCAATGCCGATGGTCAGTACAATTACCTCGATGGTGACTATCCGCACATCAAAGGCGATCAGGCCTTGTGGATGATCTGGAATGATTTGAATCCACGTCGCAACAACGATGCCCCTGCTATGGGCATCGAAATGCAAGTGATGTTGTATGCCTACCAGTGCAACCAGCAAACTGCAGCCGATTCGGTATTGAATTACACCACTTTCGTAGAGTTTAAAGTGAAAAACAGGACCGAAAGAAATTACACCCAGGCATATTTCAGCCTTTGGAACGATGTGAGCATCGGTCGGTTGGTGGATGACTATGTAGGTACCGATGTGAAAAACCACGGCATATACTTTTACAACGGCGACGACTTCGACGATTTGCCTACCGGCTTTGGTAGCAATCCGCCAGCCCAGGGCATTTATTGGTTGAAAGGACCCTTGGCCGTACCCGGCGATGGCATCGACAACGACCGCGACGGGCAAGTGGATGAAATGCAGGAGCAGGTATTGCTCAGTTACTCCATGACCAATGTGAACGACAACGGGCCAACCGGTCACGCCAGTTTGGCCAATCATTTCGAACAGATGTCGCGCGGCAGGTTTAAAGACAGCACACGAATGGTATACGGCGGCAACGGCTACCCCAATTCGGCCGGTGCTACCAATTTACCGGCGCGTTTCATGTTCCCCATGCAAACCGATTCGGTAGGTTGGGGCATAGGAGGCAGCCTGCAAGCACCCGTTTTGGCGCCTTTTTCTTGGAGTGAAGCCAATCCAGGGCCCGGTGCCCAAGCCAACAACCCGTCCAAAAGACGCATGCACATGAGTGCCCGGCCCTTCCACTTGGTAGCTGGACAAGACCAAAGTATGGAGTTTGCGCTCATATACAGTCGGGCAAACAGCGGAGGAGCTCAGGCATCCTTGCAAAAGCTGCTGCAGCAGGACGCACCGCGCATTCGCCAATGGTACAGCCAATCGCAATTCCCCAGCTGCCTCGATTTGAGTACGGTTGCCGTGCCAGAAGTTGGTTCGCAATTGAACCTACGTACCTATCCCAATCCTGCCCAGCAAGTCTTGTTTGTAGAAACCAAGAGCGAGTTGCCTATGTCTTTGCGCATGACCGATTTGCAGGGGCGTTTGGTTCATGAACAGCAGATGGTAGGACAAACAACTTACCGAATCGATTTGCCCGTTGCGGCACCGGGCATTTACTTGCTGCAGTGGGAGCAAGGCGGGCTGGTGAAGATGGAAAAGCTGGTTCGCAGGTAGAAAATCGATCATGATACTTAAGCCCTTGCCCCAGGCAGGGGCTTTTTCGCGTTTGGCAATTCCGTATCTTACCATCATGTCGAATCTCCGCTTAGTTATCGAAGAGCGTGCCCGTAACATCGGGAATTTTTTGGTCGCGCGCCTGCTGCCCTTCAGCCAACAATGCACCATTGGGCCGTTCATTTACATCGACCACATGGGGCCGGTTGACTTATCGGCAAACGAAACTTTCGATGTCCCGCCGCATCCGCACATTGGCTTGTCAACGCTCACCTATTTGCTCGAAGGAGATGTGATGCACCGCGACAGTATCGGTACCGAACAGCGGATCAGTCCAGGTGCCGTTAACTGGATGACCGCCGGTAAAGGCGTGGTTCACTCTGAGCGTACGCCTGCTGATTTGCGTGGTAAGCCCCAGCGCATGCATGGTTTGCAGATTTGGGTGGCTCTTCCGGCAGCTGATGAAGACATGGAACCCTATTTCAGCCATGTTGAAGCGGGTGCTTTACCTGCATGGACCGAAAATGGTGTGCAATTCAGGTTGGTGGCAGGTGAGTTTGGCGACCTCCGGGCAGGAGTGCCGGTACACAGTCGGTTGTACCTGCTTGAAATCAGCAGCGAGCACGATGCTTACCTGGCCCCCGGTGATCGTTTGTATGGAGAAAGCGGCCTGTATATTTTGGAAGGCGAAGTAGAAGCCGATGGCGAGTGGTTTGGTCCGCGCCAATTGCTGGTGGCACAAAACCCGGCTTTATGCGCTTTTCGCGTAAAGGCAGGCACCCGTTTGTACCTGCTCGGTGGTGAGCCGCTGGGCGAACACCGCTACATCGATTGGAATTTTGTTTCCTCAAGGACCGAGCGCATCGACCAAGCGAGGGCCGATTGGACAGCCAAGCGTTTTCCGGCCATTGCCGGCGAAACGGACAACATCCCCATGCCCGAACGGCCTCCGGGATTCAAATGGACCTAAAATCCGATAATATCTGATCGGCGTTCAGCCTCCTTGCGACTTCGTAAGCCCAACCGCAACCCGGCCTGAAATCCATGGTGTGTGGCCAGTCCTTGCGACATGATTTGGGGATTAACCTTGAAAGCATGGTTGAAAGCATATCCACCAATGAGGTGGATGTTGTTGTGTTTGGGGGAAATTTGCCATTCCAGGGCAGCTTCGAGGCCCAAAACCGGACGCACCGAGCTATTGAAACCATCGAGCAAGCGGCTATCAGGGTCCCAACTTTTTTCAAACAGCGACATGATCATGCCGCCGCTACCTCCGGCGCGCCACAACCACCGTTCATTGATGGGCTTTTTGTACAAAGCGCCGAAGTGCACGCCCATTTGAATATATTGTTCGAGTGCCGATACGTAATGGTTCATGCGGTATATGCTGCCATCGGGTGCATATTCGCGCGATCCAAAACTGAAGCTGTGCAACGCCATGTCCATTTGAAAAAAGCCAAACCATTGGTCGCTGATTTTGGTAGTGGTCCTAAAATAGGAACGCTGCACCTGGCTCATCGAACGCGTGAACTCTGTGCGCAGGGGTGGAGCGAAGGCGGGCTGATGCGCTCCTTCAAAAAAGCTTCCACTGTTTACAGGTTGGAACAGCTGTTGGTAGCCAAATTCCCAATAGCCACCATTCCTCATCATTGGGCCTCCGCGAAGAAAGCCTTGGGCATTTACCAACGATACCTGGCTTACGAGCAGTAAACACAGGCTTGCAAAAAATGCTTTCATGGTCTTGTGTTTGTTGTTCGAAAATAAAACAAAGAACAATACAAAGCAACTGATTGGTAATGAGATTTATGAACAGTGAAAATTGAAAAAACGGAGCTATGCATCTGAAATTGGGGCCAAAAAAAACGCCCGAATCAATCGGGCGTTTGTGGTTTTTAGGTAGCCTTAGGGCTTTCCCTGGCGCTTCTGCATGGGGTTAGGCGCTCCTTGCGAGGCATTACGGCCAGCAGCACGCGTTTTGTAAAGCTGAATGCGGCTCGGTGCAGCATCCAGTCCTTCGCGAGGCCAGCGGTGATTGCTTTCGTCAATGTCGGCTGTTTCGCGCCATGGGTCAAGCAGTATAGATTTCACGGGCTTCTTCTTCACAAAGGCTTTAACCACCTTGTTCTCATCCTTACGCCAAATGTAGGCGCTGATGCGCTCGGTTTCTGTTGTGCCGTCTTCGTATTCCCATTTCAAAATGATGGGCATCACCAAACCTCCTTTGTTGCTGAAATGCAGTTCGTATACGTACTGATTGGCCATGCCCGAGGCGGCAAATTCGGCGCTGCCGATGGTGTCCCAACCGGCGAAAGGATTAACCGGATTGAGCTCTGGATCTTCCGCATCTTCTTTGCGCTGCTCTTTCGTATAGTAGAAATAGAAGTCGCGCAAGGTGGTATCGGTATCTACCAAAAATGACATGCCCGACTCGCGGTTGCGGTACTGGCTGATGTGCACGAACTCGTCTTCATCGGCATTGCGGCGTGGACGCTGGTTGCGGTTGGCGGCGGGAATTGGACTACCGGGCTCGGGGCGAAGTACGGTTACACTGTCGAGGCTCATGTCAACAGGCTGGATGTCGTAGAACCAACCGCGCCAGAACCAGTCGAGGTCCACACCCGAAGCGTCTTCCATGGTACGGAAGAAGTCGGCCGGACTCGGATGGCGGAATGCCCAACGGGTGCTATAAGTCTTGAAGGCAAAGTCAAAAAGCTCGCGTCCCATCACGGTTTCGCGCAGGATGTTGAGGGCGGTGGCCGGCTTGGAGTAGGCATTGGGACCGAACTGCACGATGTTTTCGCTGTTGGTCATGATGGGCTCAAGCTGTTCGACCGGCAAACGCATGTAGTCGGTGATTTTATGTGCAGGACCGCGACGCGAAGGGTAGTTATAGTCGAATTCCTGCTCGGCCAGGAACTGCACAAAGGTGTTCAAACCCTCGTCCATCCAGCTCCAGTTGCGCTCATCGCTGTTCACAATCATGGGGAAGAAGTTGTGACCTACTTCGTGGATGATCACACCAATCATGCCATATTTGGTTTGTTCGCTGTAGGTGCCATCGGCATTCGTACGGCCGTAATTGAAGCAAATCATGGGATATTCCATGCCGTTGCTGGCTTCTACGCTGATGGCCACAGGGTAGGGGTAGGGAATGGTGAATTTGCTGTAAACCCGCAAGGTGTGCGCTACCACTTTGGTGCTGTACTTGCGATACAAGCCATAAGCCTCTTTCGGGTAAGCACTCATGGCCATGATTTTTTTGCCTTCGATGGTCACTGGCATGGCATCCCAAACAAATTTGCGTGAGCTGCCCCAGGCAAAGTCGCGCACATTTTGTGCACGGTACTCCCAGGTTTTGGTGCCACTGGCAGGCTGTTTTTCGCGGGCAATTGCCTCATCCAGCGTAACTACTTCAATGGGTTCAGTGGCTGTTTGTGCTTGCTTCCAACGGTCTTGCTGGGCTTTGGTTAGTACCTGCGCATAATTCTGACATTCTCCTGTAGCCACAATCACGTGGTCTTCAGGTACGGTCATGCGCACGCGGTAGTTGCCAAAGGGCAGGGCAAATTCGCCCCGACCGGTGAATTGCTTGTTGTTCCAGCCTTGGTAGTCGCTGTAAACGCACAAACGCGGGAACCATTGGGTGATGGTGAAAACGGTGTTGCCGTCGTCGAACTTTTCGTATCCGCCACGACCGCCAATGCGCATGCGGTCGGGTATACGGTAAGACCACTCCACCGAAAAGCTGATTTTTTTACCTGGGGCCAGGGCTTTGGGCAAATCAACGCGCATCATCGTTTGGTTGATGGTGTAGGGCAGTTTGCTGCCTTTAGCATCGGTTACCGCTTTGATTTTTACCCCATGACCGGCCATTTCGGCATATACGTCCATGCGTTCAATATCTCGTGCGGTTGCCCGGCGGCTCACCCTGCTTTCATTGAAGTGGTTGGCTTCGTTTTCGGGATCGTGTTGGTTTTCGTCGAGCTGCAGCCACAAATAGGAGAGGGCATCGGGCGAATTGTTGGTGTAGGTGATACGCTCTTTGCCATAAAGGATGAGGTTTTTCTCATCCAACGTGGCCTGGATGTCGTAATCGGCTTGCTGTTGCCAATATTGGTGGCCGGGCGCACCCGAGGCAGTGCGGTAGGTATTTGCATCGGGCAAAATGGTGCCCAGCTGCTCAAATTTGTTGCCGTGGTTCGAACTGGGGTTATTTTGAATGTTTTGAGCGCTCGACCAAACGGGGAAGGCCAAGGTCAAAAACAAAGCTATTTTTTTCATGTGCAGGTATTACTGAGGGATACGTTCTATGGTCATTACCAAGGCAATGCCGAGGGTGAAGGTGGAGAGAGAAAGTCGCCAATCGCGCTCCTTGATTTTAATTGCTTGTGCCAGGCTGCTAGCAAGCAATAATCCGGCGACGATGAGCAGTTGGCCGGCTTCCAGGCCTACGTTAAAGGCAAACAGCGGAAGCAGCAAATCGGTTTGACTGCCGAGCATGGCTTTGAGCAAATAGCTGAAGCCCAATCCGTGGATGAGTCCAAATACTGCCGCCATGCTGTAGCGCAAGGGCTCGCTTTTGGCCGGCCGGTGTGCCAGTCGGAACAAGTTGTATACGCAGGTAAGGACGATGCTGAGCGGAATGGCAAATTCAATGTAGCTGGCCGGCAGTACGACGATTTCCAATACGCTTAGTGCCAGGGTAAGGCTGTGGCCGAGGGTAAAGGCTGTAATCAAAATCAGCAGCCCCTTCCAATCGCGCCAGTGATAAAATCCACAAAGGGCAATCAGGAACAGGATGTGGTCGTATGCCAAAGGATCGGCGATGTGCCACATGCCCGTTTCAAACCAAACGGAGAAATTTTCCAAGCAATCAGGTAGTTATCAAAGCGCCAAAATAATGCTTTTAGGCATGCTGGCAGCCCTTGCAGCAGCAGCCAATTCACAAAAGCTGTTAAAGACAGTATGAATTTCATATGGTACCTTGCATAACAAAATACCTTTTATACCTTTGTAGCTGTTAACCCAAAGTACCATGCCATGAATGTTGAGAACACCTCCATCCAAATGCGCAAGGGCATCCTTGAATACGGCATCCTGCTGGTCATAGCGAGGGGCGAGGTGTACACCTCAGACCTGATCGAAGAACTGAAGGCAGCCCGCATCATTGTGGTAGAAGGAACCCTCTACCCCTTGCTCAACCGCCTCCAGAAAATGGGCCTGTTGGCCTACACCTGGAAAGAATCGCCCAGCGGACCTCCCCGCAAGTACTACCGACTCACCGACGAAGGCCGCGCTTTCCTTGATGGGCTGCACAGTACCTGGACCGAACTCACCACTTCCATACAAACCATCCTGAACAAAACCAACAACCCTGAAAGCCATGAACAAGACGGTCACCTTTAACCTAAACGGGCTGGTCTTCACCATTGAGGAAGACGGTTACGAAAGCCTGCGCCTCTACCTCGACGCCGTGCAACGCTACCTCGACAAGCTCGACGGTGGTCGTGAAATCCTGCTGGAAATTGAAGCCCGCATCGCCGAAAAATTCAAAATTACCCTGCAGCGCGATGACCGGATGGTGTTGAACCTGGCCGACGTAGAGCAAGTGAAAGCTGAAATGGGCAGTCCCGAACAATTCCAAGAGTGGGATGAAGACGGCAGCTGGGAAGCCGAAGCAGGTGCAGAAGGCCGCGAAGCCTCAACTGAAGCGCCACGCCAACTTTTCCGCAACAAACGCCAGCGCATGTTGGGCGGTGTGTCGTCGGGACTTGCCCATCACCTGGGTGTAGACGTGGTAGCGGTGCGACTGCTCTTTATCCTCTCGGTCTTTTTGTTTGCCGGTTATGGCATCATCATCTACCTCATTTTGTGGGTGAGCATTCCAGCCAGTGATAAGTTGCCCGAGCAGGTGGTCATGCAAAAGGCCGATGGTAGCCGGCGCATCTACCGCAACGACACCAACAAAGTAGTGGCCGGTGTCGCCAGTGGATTGGCCGCCTACCTAAAGATAGATGCAGTGATAGTGCGTGTACTCTTTTTATTGGCCATGTTCTGGGGCGGATTCGGCTTACTGGCCTACCTCGTATTGTGGATAGCCACACCTGCCGCCAAAAGCCTTAGTCAGAAAGTTGAGATGGAAGGCGAGCAGCCCAACATCGCCAACTTGCGCAAGGCGGTAGTTCGGAAAGAGGAGCCGCAAAACAAAACCGTTCTCGAGCGTATTTTGGCTCTGCCATTCGAAGTAATCAGGCTGGTTTTTGGCCTTGTAAGGAATATATTGGCCGGAGCACTCAGCATTTTTCGGGTGCTGGGAGGTTCGGTGATCCTCATGGCTGCTGCTTTTGGCCTCTTCATTTTTGTGGTGGTCGTGGGAGCAGTAACAGGGGTTTATTTTGGTAGCATTCCTGCCGAGACTCCTTTTCCCGTAGTTGGCATTTCGGGCTCTACAGCCAGCGACATGGGCATTTTGCTGGTCGGCAGCGCATTTTTACTCATCCCTTTGCTTCTTGCGCTCTACCTGGGCGTACGCTTTTTGTTCAACCGCAGCATCTTCAGCCGCAAAGTCATATTCATCGGCGCAGTTGCCTGGTTGGCATTAGGCATTGCGCTCATCTTTTTTGGACTGCGCACGGCTACCTATTTCCAACAAGAGGGCAAAGCCTTGAGCACGATGGAGTTTGGTAAATCACCTCGCCGCCTCTATGTGGCATTTGCTGAGGATGATGAAAACCGTTTCCAGCCGGCCTCCTTGAGCATTGTGGCAGCTAAAGACACCGTTTTGCGCGTGCAACAGGAAATTGTTTCGCGTGGATCCGACAGGCAGGAAGCTGAAGGTTGGGCAGCCATGGCCCGTTATCCTATCCAAAAATCAGATGATACCAGCCTCTTTATTGGCAACAGCCTGCAGTTTTTACCCGGTGCGCGCTTCAGAGCCCAGGAAGGCAAGGTGAAAATCATGCTGCCAACGGGTACCCGTGTCTTGCTTGATCGCGAAACCATGTGGCAGTTCCGCTGGGATGATCCGGTGTACCGAACCCTTCACCGCACCGAGGAACAGGAATCGTATGAATTTGTGGTGACAGCCGACAGCCTACGCTGCCTCAATTGTCAACCTATAGTGCCCGACAGCCTACAGCAAATGTAGGTGGCCCTCAACCCAACTCCCCAACAATAACTTCTTCACAAACCCTAAGATGCCCGGGGAGGCATCGAAGCAAAGCCCGCCGGGAGGTTGGGCTTTGTCTTTTTACCAGCGCTTGAACCAGCCTTTGTACCAGAAAAGCAACAATTGCAGCACGGCTATGCCCAGCATTACAGCCATGGCCCAAAAATAGCCATTGGGTTCATACAGCTCGGGCATATTCATGGGCAAGGGCTGACCCTGCTTGTCGGTGGGCGAAAAGTTCATGCCGTATACCCCGGCTATGAAGCTCAGGGGGATGAAAATGGCCGAAATCATGGTGAGCACTTTCATGATTTCATTCATGTTGTTGCTCACTTGCGTATTGTACAAATCGAGCAGGTTGGAGCTGAGTTCTCGGTAGTTTTCGGTCAGGTCGAGCAGGTTTACCAGGTGGTCGTACACATCGCGCAGGTAGATGCCAATGTCTTCCTGCCCACACAGGTATTCATGCCTGATGAGGTTATTGACCAACTCGCGGCTCGGCCATACGATGCGGCGCATGCCCAGCAAATCGTGCTTCAGCCGCATGATCTGGTCGCGGTGCTGTCGCCTCGGCCGGCGAATGAGCGCTTGCTCCAGGTTTTCCATTTTCTCGCCCAGGTCGTTTAGCACGAGGTAGTAGTGGTCAACCACGGCATCGAGCAGGGCATAAGCCAGGTACTCGCTTTGTCGCTTGCGTAAGGGCATGTTTTCGTTCCTTAGTCGAGCCCGTACCGGTTCGAGCACATCGTCATAGGTTTCCTGGATGGTTATGAGGGTATCGTTGAACACAAAAAACGACAGTTGTTCGTTGACCAATTGCTTCAGGGAATCGAAATATACCATGCGGCTGATCATGAACAAATGGCCAAATTGCTGTTCTACTTTGGGATTTTGCTTAGAAGCCAGGTCTTCGAGCTCAAGCGG
>Ga0075157_10000667_pt1 | contig 25193 bp, 17 predicted proteins | sample JI81BgreenDNA_FD_70967 | JGI IMG/M metagenome (GOLD analysis project Ga0075157, IMG submission 70967) | Wastewater effluent complex algal communities from Wisconsin, to seasonally profile nutrient transformation and Carbon sequestration -... | ecosystem: Engineered > WWTP > Effluent > Algae...
ATAATGTATCCTGTGAAGTCAGGCTGTACTGTTGCCAATCCGCGGAAGCGCTGAGCATCAGTCCGGGTAAAATACTGCATTCGGCCAGCAGCCCGGCGCTGCGTACCTGACTTACGCCAACCGTGTTTTTAATACCCAAACCAAATTGCGGCCCGAGTTGTAAGCCGGGGCGGAAGCGCCCTGGAGTTGTTTTGACAGGCGTTGGCGTTGTGGTTGCTACGGATTGGAGCGGTAAAACGGCGGCTTGCGGAAGCAACAGGCCAGCTGCTGCGGCTGGCAGCAGTTCAATTGCTGTGTTGCTGTTTTTGTCCGGACTCTCACTTGTTGCGGGGAGGGCAGCTACGCTGTTGTTTGTTGTTTGAGCTGCGTTGGAAACGCCTGCGTCCGCAGGCTCGTCCGCCGCTACTGCATCGGCGGACGAGGGTGCAAGCTTGCCTGCGGCGGGTACAGCACGTTTGTTAGAAGGCGATTTATCGGAGGTATAATTACGTGTTGATGGCTGATCGCTTTTTGTAGCGGCCGTTGTTTTTTGGATTGTCAGAGCATTTTCAGGGCTTGCATTGGTAATTTCTGAACGCCCGGATTCAGCAGTAGTGGAAGTAGCGGAAGGACTATTTTCGGGTTCAGAAGGGGTAAAAGTGTTGAAATCGGATGCGATAGGCGCAGTGGGTTGGGTAATGGATTGCGTTGGTGCTGATTTTTCGAGCAAGCGTTGGTGTTGCAGGTAGCTATTGGCCCACAGCGCGCAAAATCCCGTAGTAGCAATGGCAAATACAGCCGCTGCCGCTTTCCAGTACTTGACTTGTCGGGAAAGGTCGGTTCTGTGGCTTTGGAATTGATCCAGCCTTTCGGAGAGTTGCGACCAGTTTTTGTCGCGGTTCGGATAATTTTCGGACTCGTTGAGTTTATCGGCCCATTGCTTGTCGAAGTCGCTCATATTCTGCGCATGAGTTCAGATTCAGTAGATAATAGTTTTTTGAGGTGTTGGCGGGCGCGGGCCAGATTGGATTTCGAGGCGCCGACACTGATGCCGAGGGTTTCCGAGATTTCTTCATGGGAAAAGCCATCGACGACAAAAAGATTAAAAACAGTTCGGTACGCGGGCGGCACCTGCGCGAGCAGGAGCAGGATTTGTTCGCGCGTGAGCGACTCCACGATACCGGCGTCATTGGCTTCCTCGTGGAACCCTTGTAACTCGACGGTTTGCAGCACGTGGAGGTTGCTTCGATAGCGATCAATGGCTGTATTGATGGCGATACGCCGCAGCCAAAACCGGAATGGCACCTCGTCGTTGTAACGGTCAATTTTGGTAAATGCCTTATAAAATGCATCATTGACAATCTCTTCCGCCGTTTCGGTATTGGCCGCATAACGCGTAGCGATCGTCATGACATAATTGTAAAATGTCATGTACAACTCGTGCTGGCTGGAACGCCTGAACTGGCGGCAACCTTCGATGACCTGCGGCAGATTTACCAAATGGGCTTCGTCTTTCACTCATCTATACGGCAAATGAAAAAAACGGGTTGCGTGTAGGATTGACAAAAGTAAAAAAACGTTTTATTTCATCGCTGATATTACCGTCTGCAACAAAACCTTTATTTGAAACACCATTTACTAATGAAACTTTTTCCTGGGATCGTTTTATTTTTTATTGTCGTTTTTCAGGCTTGCCAGACGGATTCAACACCATTTTGCGTGCAGCAGCAGTCGCCGGAAGATTCAATTTATTTACGCAGTATTACTTTGCCCGGAACAGCTTGGAACATCGGGGAAGCACAACAGGATTCATTAAAAAATATTGACTCCTGCTATATTTATCAAGGATGTGGCTCTTGGGGCAGTTTTCGGCATATCGTATATTTTTACAAAAAATCAGGTATTTGGACCGGGGTACTTTATGCCTATAACGATCAGCTTCCCAATTCGCAATTTGTGCTTGAAAAATGTTCGGCATCAATGTTATTTCGTTTTCAAAAACTTATCGATTCTCTCAATATAGCCTGTTTACCTGTGGTTATTGATACAATACAAGGCGGCTCCAGAAATTATTCGGATGGCGATGAATATGAATTTATTACAAAAGAAAGCTCGGTTCAGCGCGTGTATCGCTGGCAAGGAATGGGGCAGCAAACCCATTTACACACGCTAAAAATGCGCACACTCGCAGCATTTATGTTGCAGGAAATGCACCTGGAGTTGCCACGCTTGTGGTATTCACACAACAAGGAGGGAAACTGGTTTTTTATCTCAAATTATTGGGCGATTAAAACTTATGGTAATTTTCAGGGGCAAAATAACCCAGGTTTTTTGCCACTTGATTTTCCTGTTTCCAAAAATATAGACCCCGATAGTTGCTCGCTTGAGGTAACCTTATTCGACGGATCAAAACTAAAATTACGTGCACACGCTTTTGTACGACCCCGCCATCCATTATTCAATTAAGTAATCTTTTACCTGTAGTCCTTGCCAATACCCGGAAATAATTCCACGCGTATCGCGTATGGCTCATCCCACAGCGCTTTACATTTGTTCCCATATTCTAAAAACAACTTTTTCATGCACCTTACTCTGCGTTACACCCCTTTCGCCCTGCTCGCGCTTTTGGGCGGGCTCATGCTTTTTGCCTGTAAAGGCAATACCAATGAAAATAAAGCCGCTGCCGACGTCAAATCGCTCCAGCCCGGCTATTATTTCCTTCAAGGCAAACGCGGCGAAACCGCTGTGACCATGCACCTCGAAGCGTTTAAAATACCTACTGATGAAACGTCAACTTTCTATTTCAACGGCACATATTATGTTGATGGACAGCCTGATATTGCGCCGCGCGAATGCTGGGGCCATGTAGACTCCAGCGGAAATATTGTACTCGAAGAACGACCGACAAAAATTCAGGATACCCTCGCCCCAACATGGAAAGGCAAATGGAGTGCCGACGGTTTCAAGGGCGAATACACCGGCAGCAACCTGAGCGGCAAAGCGCCGTTTTCTTTAAAGCCCGGCAATTCGGAACTCAATTTTACCCCCCTTGAAATGAACGCCGCCATGCACTGGCCCGAAAATGTGGATACCTCGCAGGTGGCCTGCAATTACAGCATTTCCATACTGGTGCCCAATTCGCCAAATGCCGAATTGAACGCCTACCTCAACCAGCAATGGTTGTCCATGCTGGGCGCCGACTCCATGCCGCAAAAGCCAGGTTCGATTCAGCAACTCTTTGAAATCAATAAAAAAGACTACTTCGCTGCCTACCGGGAAGAAATGACCGAGGCCGATAAAGACCCCGAAATTAATGGCGATTACGGGTTTATGTACAACCGCGATTTTGCAACCAGCAACGAAATTTTATATAATGCCAACGGCCGATTGGTAGTTGCTGTTTCCGATTATATCTATACCGGCGGCGCTCATGGCATGGCGGCAGCATCATTGTTCACATACGACCTGCGCCAGAAACGCGCCCTTACCCTCAGTGATGTGCTCAAGCCCGGCTATGAAACCGCCTTGTTGCCACATTTGCAAGCAGCAGCACGCCGTTACAGCGGCTTGGCAGAAGATGATGTGTTGGAAGACGACGGCTATTACCTTGTAGAAGCAATTCCGTTTACCACCAATGTCGGCATCACCGAACAAGGGATTATTTTCGATTATCCGCCCTACGAAGTGGCCGCGTACGCCGCTGGCGAAATCCGCTTATTTGTACCCTTCAGCGAAATCAAGGCTTTGATGAAATAAACGTCTTGTTGACAAAACGTTTAATCAAAATACGGCAGCCTTTTAACATTTAACAGGCTTCTCTTAAGGCATGGATTAAAATTATAATAAATCCATGCCTTTTGCTTGTGTTTTCAGCCCAAAAAGCCCGAACCTTGCTCCACAAAACCAACAAGCGCCACCACCAACCCGCTTATCTATGAAAAAATTATGCACGCTCCTCGGGCTGCTCATGGCCCTGCTCCCCTTTGCCAGCGCTCAAAATTCCAATAGCCATTTCAGCGCCCGCCAACCCGGCTGGGTCACTTTCGGCCTTGATGCCGGACTGGCCTACCAAAGCGCCGATGTGCGCACACAATTCAACGGCTGGGGCTTCGGCGCAACATTAGGAAAAAACCTCTATTACCGACCCGGCGCAGCCCTTTCCTTCGATCTGCGCGGCCGCGCCCTCCTCACCCGTACCTACGGCGCCGATTTCAAACGCGCTTACGGATTGCAAAAAAACGAAGCCCTGAACGGCTCCTCGGATCCGGCCTTGAATTATCTGATCGACCGCAGCAGTCCCAACGACTCCTCCTTCGTATACAGCAATTACCGCCATACCATGGGCGAACTGGGCCTGGAGGGTGTATTCACGTTCAACCGCCTGCGCGAGCGCACCGGAATCGTATTTTCCCTGTTCGGTGGCATCGGTCTGGATGTGTATCGCACGCGTACCAACCAGCTAGATGACTCTGACAATACGTACAATTACCTGCCCATCAATGCCAACGGCTCCCGCCGCGATGTACTGGCCGACCTGAGTGCCCTGCGCGACAATACCTACGAATCCTATGCCGATGGTTTTACCGACAACTCCCTGCGGCTTGGCCTGATGCCGGGCGCCGGATTTGAACTCGGCTATCAGGTGGCGCCGCGATTTGTAATCGGTATCGGTCATAAAATAACCTTTAGCCGCACGGATGTGCTTGACGGACAGCGCTGGACGAACAGCAACAACGCCACATCGGGCAACGACTGGCAGCACTACACCAATTTGCACCTGCGCTGGGATCTGCAACGCCGCAAACGCGAAGCACGTCCGCCGGAAATTGAATTTACTGATCCGCGCAACAGCCCGCATACTACCTCCATGAACATTTATCCGGTGCGTGCTGTAATCCGGAATGTAGACAACCCGGCAAATGTGCGCTGCTTTGTCAATGGCAATAATCAGCCGTTTGATTTCCGCAGCGGAAATTTCAATACGGATGTACGTTTGCGCCCCGGCCGGAATGATGTGCGTATTGTAGCGTCCAACCGCGCCGGACGTGCCGATGAAACCACCATTATTGTACTGGAAGAACGCGTTGTTCCGCCACCACCGCCGCCGCCACCAGCCACACGCCGCCCGGAAGTACGCATCACTTCGCCTGCGCGTTCGCCGTACACTACCAGCAGCGAGAATACTGAAATCATTGCTGTGGTGCGCAATGTGCGCGAAGCGCGGAATATCCGACTTTTGGTAAATGGCGTGAATGAACGCTTTTCCTTTGCCGACGATCTGATGGCCAATGTGCGCCTGCGCCCGGGCCGCAATATCGTGCGCGTTGAAGCGGTGAACGCCGACGGCGAAGCTTCCGATGAAGTGGAAATCATCCGCCAGGAACAGGAACCACAAGGCCGGGCGCCGGAAATCCGGATCACCAGGCCGGAGCGCGCCTCCGAAAATACACCGCAACGCGAGTATGATTTTGAAGCCAATGTGCTGAATGTGAGCAGCCGTAACGAAATTGCCCTGACGCTCAATGGCAACAATGTCAGTAGTTTTGACTTCGACACCCGGAGCGGACGGGTGAGCAGCCGCCTGCAACTCCGCAATGGCGAAAACCGCGTGGTACTGCGCGCCCAAAACCGCTATGGCAATGATGAAGCAAGCGCCACGCTCAACCTCTCCGGCATCAGCGCGCCGCGCCGCCCGGAAGTGGACATTATTGAACCGCTCGACGGCGCTTCGGTCTCGCAGCCCGATATTACCCTGCGCGCCGGCACCCGTAACGTGAGCGCCCGCAGTGAAATCAGTGTTTCCCTGAATGGACAACCCGTTTCCAATTTTGAATTCGACACGCGCAATCAGACTATTCGCGCCGGTTTGCGCCTGCGCGAAGGCGAAAATACGCTGAGTATCCGCGTAACCAACAATAACGGCGCCGATGACGATGCCGCCAAGGTGCGTTACTACGAAGCGCCGCCGCCTATGCCCAAACCGCCGGTCATTATGATTACCGCGCCCTTGGACAACAGCGAAACCAGTTCCAGCACCGTAGCCCTGAGCGCCAACGTGAGCAATGTAAGCAACAAAGCAGATGTTACCCTGACACTCAACGGCCGGGCACAAAGCTTTGAGTTCAACGGCCGAAATGGCGCAACAAGCGCGCAACTCTACCTCGCAGAAGGCACAAATACCATTCGGATGACCGCCCGAAACAGCGATGGATCGGATGAAACCAGCGTGACAGTGCGCTACAAAGCGCCCGCAGCCGTGCCTCCCGTTGTGCGTATCAATGCGCCGGCCAACAACAGCGAAACCGGAAGCCCCACCGGCCGCTTGGATGCCAATGTCAGCAATGTAAGCAACAAATCTGAAGTAACCGTAACGCTCAACGGCCGCAGTGTACCTTTCGAGTTTTTTGGCAGAAACGGACAGGTTACAGCCGATCTTACATTTGCCGAAGGCGCAAATACGATTCGTGTAAGTGGGCGCAACAGCGGTGGCTCCGATGAGGCAAGCGTTGCGGTGCGTTATAAAGCACCGGTAGCAACCCCGCCTCAAGTGACGATTACAGCGCCGGCCAACAACAGTGAAACCGGGAGCGCTACTACCCGCCTGACAGCAACAGTGACGAATGTGACGAATAAAGCCGACGTGACGGTGACCAACAACGGCCGAAGCATACCTTTTGAATTTAATGGCCGCGCCGGACAAGTCAGCGCCGATGTTACGCTGAATGAAGGCCCGAACACGATGCGCGTAAGCGCGCGCAACAGCGGCGGCTCCGATGAGGCAAGTGTAAATGTACGCCGCAGCGCCGCCCGTCCGCCGGTGATTACTATTACGGCGCCACGCAATCAGGAAACCATCAGTCAGGCCGAAGCTACCCTGACGGCCACCGTGACCAACGTCAGCGACAAAGGGCAAATTGTGGTGTTGCAAAATGGTCGCGCCCTGCGCGATTTTACGTTTGAACGCACGGGCAAACTGAGCGCTGCGGTTACGCTGATCACAGGCAAAAATACCCTTACCGTTCAGGCTTCCAACGCCGATGGCCGCGACGAAAAAACGGTTGAAGTTACCTTCCGGCCCGCTGCGCCACCGCCGGTAGCCAAACCGGAAGTTGCCTTTACTTCTCCGGCACAAAGCGGACAAAAAACCAGCTCGCAGCTCTATACGGCCAAAGCGACAGTGAAAAACGTTTCCGACCGAAACGGGGTAAAAGTAAAGGTAAACGGAACAGAACCGCGAGGTTTCCAGTATGATGTCAAAACGGGAATTGTGACCGTTACTTTCAAACCCAATGCCGGGAAAAACACCATTTCGGTGGAGGCAAGTAATGCCGCCGGTACCGCTACAGCCAATACAGATATTACGTACAGCGCTCGGCCGGTCGGCCCGGCTGGTCCGCCTGCGCCAACGGTAAAAATTGAATCGGCGTCTCAGCCTACCGTTAATCCGATGAACCCCAACGAGGGCCGTACGCAGGTGATTGCCCGGACGGAAAATGTTGCCAACAAATCCGAAATAACGGTAAAAGTGAACGGTACAAACTTTACGGATTTTACTTTTGATGCAGCCAGTAAGCGCGTTGATTTTGTTGCGCGGCTCAAAAAGGGCAATAATACAGTAGAGATCAGTGTGAAAAATGCTACTGGTGAGGCCCGCGACAGCACGACCGTGAAATTTGAATAAGGCGTAAATTGTACCGCTTGCAGGGTTTCAGCCTAAATCATGCCCCTTGATTTTAATTCAAGGTATTTGTTAATGGTGTTGAGGGTGAGATCCTGCGGGCGGGTAAGTACGGCCTGAATACCGTATTGCCGCAGTTTATGCACCATTTCCTTTTTTTCCTGTAAAAATTGCCGAGCCACCGTCTGACGATAAATGTCGGCGGTGGTTTTTGCTTTTTCCTGCGCCAGCACCTGAATTTCTGTATTTTCAAAGAAAATAACCACCAGCATGTGGCGTCTGTTGAGCCTGCGCAGCAGCGGCAGCGCGCGCTCCATGGCGTAGCTGCTTTCAAAATTGGTGAATAACAGGAGCAGCGAACGCACGCCGATCAGGCGTTCGGCGGCTTCATAAAGCAGTTCAAAATTGGCTTCGCCCTTGCGTTCTTTTTCCCGGTACAGCGCCTCCATGATACGCGGCAGCTGGCCAGTGTCGCGTTCGGCTTTAATGGTTGCGCCCATCACATCGGAGAACGTGAGCAGCCCGGCTTTGTCCTGTTTTTTCAGGATAATATTGCTGATGGCCAGGGAGGTATTGATCGCATAATCCATGAGGGTCAGGCCGTCGAAGGGCATGCGCATGGAGCGGCTTTTATCTACAATACAATACACCTGCTGGCTGCGTTCATCTTCATACTGATTAACCATCAGGTTACCCCGACGGCTGGAGGCTTTCCAGTTGACGCTTCTGAAATCATCGCCTTCTACGTAGTTTTTTATTTGTTCAAACTCATAGCTGTGGCCGATGCGACGCATTTTTTTGATCCCTATTTCGCGGGCTAAATGTTTGATGGCGCGCAATTCATAACGCCGCATCTGAATAATGGATGGGTAAACGGCGACAGTGTCATTTTGACCGAAAATCAGGCGGCGTTCTGCAAGCCCAAGCGGTGTGGAGACAAAAACATTGGTATTGCCGAAGGTATATTCTCCTCTGCTGAGCGGGCGCAGTTCGTAATTCAGGTTTTGGTTAGCGCCGCTGGCCATGCGGATTTTTAATTCAAAATCACGGCGCTGAAATTGCACCGGCAATTCATCAATAATGCTCAGGTTCAGGGGAAGGGGCGATTCATTGCGGAGGTTCAGGCCAACAGGATTGGCATCGGAAAGGGAAAACACCGGATTCACTTTTCGGATACAGCCTACGGCCGGCCGGCGGGCAAACAGCAACAACACATCCGCCAATACCAATGCACCGGCCAGTACCAAAACCGTTTGCGCAATCGGAAAAAGGAATCCGAACGGATAAGCAAGGCCGAAAAGCGCCACAATGGCGCCGAAAAGCCAGAAAAAACGATCGGTAAGGTATAAATTACGCATAGGGCTTAAAGGTCTGTTTTTTTTATGGATTCTTAAACTTCAGAGGGCGAAATCCCGTAAGTGTCGGAAAAAAGGCGTGAAAAATGCTCCGGCGATTTGAATCCGCAGGCATAACACACTTCCTGAACGCTTGGTTTCGGCTGTCGGGATTTGAGCAGCTCATGCGCTTTGGCCAATCGGAACCGACGCAGCATTTCCATGGGCGATTGTTCGGTCAGGGCGTTGAGTTTTCGGTCGAGTTGCGAACTGCTGATGGCTAAAGCCCTGCAAAGCTGTGGCAACTTGAACGAATCATCCTGGTAGTTTTGTTCGAATATGGTATGAATTTTTTGCAAAAAGGCGTCTTCCTGGTCGGTTGGCGTATGCCGGAGCAGGTCTCCGTTTTGCAAGCGGCCTGCGTATTTTTCCCGCAGCTGATCGCGCAGTTCCAAAAGATTTTGCAGAATAAGCAGGAGTTCCTGCTCGGAAAAAGGTTTGCTCAGGTAAGCATTTGCTTTGCGCCGATGCCCTTCCAGTCGATCCTCCGCTTCCGTTCGGGCGCTGAGCATGACAATGGGGATATGGCTGCTGCGCTCATCCGATTTCAGGGTTTCCGTAACTTCATAGCCGTTTTTACCCGGCATATTGATATCCGTGACGATCAGATCTGGAATAAACTGTAAAGCGATTTTGATACCGCTGATGCCGTCTTTAGCCGTTTTTACCCGATAATATGGACTTAAAAAGTTTTGCAGGTACGACAGGATTTGCTCGTTGTCTTCAATAAGCAGCAAAAGTGGCAGGTGATATGATTTATCTGTTTTGGCAACGGCAATCTCCTGTTGGGCCAGGCCTGGAGCCTGCTCCGGCAATGTAAATTCCTCATTGATGGGGGCACTGTCGGCTTGTACAATTGGAAGCAGTATTTTAAAATTGGTTCCCTGATTCAAGGTACTGCTCACCGAAATTTGACCGCCCATTAATTTTACCAATTCAGCCGACAGCGCCAGTCCGATGCCGGCAGCGCCCTTGCGGCGCGGGTTTTCTCCCTGATGGTAGCGTTCAAAAACATGTGGCAAAGCTGCTGCCGAAATGCCTTCGCCGGTGTCAAGTACATGTAGCTCTAAGCTGTTGGTGGAAGGCAGCCGTTCAAGGGTGACGGTAATATTGCCGCCATTATCGGTATGCCGGATGGCATTGGAAAGCAGGTTGTTGAGTATTTTTTTCATTTGCATCGGGTCAAAATCCATCCAAAGGTGGTTTTCCCGGCATTCAAAATGGAGTTGCACGCCCTTGTCGGCCGCTAGGGGTACAAAACCAGCTACCTGCTGCCCGACAAACTCCTGAAAGTCGCCGTGAAAAAGCATCAGTTTGAGCTGTCGGCTGTCGAGGCGGGCAAGGTCGAGCAATTGGTTACTGAGTTCGAGCAAATTTTCACTCTGTCTCAGAATAAGCTGGGCATTTTCTCTTGTATCTCCCGGTTTTTCATTGCGCAACAGGCGTTCGGAAAGCCCGCGAATAATCGTCAGGGGTGTGCGTACCTCATGTGCCGCATCGGCAAAAAAGCGATTTTTTATCTCGTCAAATGATTTTAACCGCATGGATTCAAGGCGATCCAGCTCTGCTGAATGCTCAATTTTAAATAAACGCAAGCGGTAACGGATAAACACAGTAATGGCTGCCACCAAGAGTACCGCATACAACAGCCAGGCCAAAGGTGTTCTATACCAGGGCGGGTCAATTTGTAAATACAGCCGTGCATTGTCGGCGCTCCAGGGGCTGTCGGCAGTGGCGCCTTCTACTTCCAACAGGTAATTGCCGGGGGGCAGGGCCGAGAAAGTAGCGCTATGCGCCGTGCCCAAGGGAATCCATTCGCCGCCATTCAGACGGTAATGATACCGATTGCCGCCCGGATTTCTGAAGTCGCTCACAGCAAAATGCACGGTGAGGTTGTTCTGATCGGATTTGAGTTTCAGACGGTTGTGCTCATCCGGAAACATCCGTAGCCCCTGCACTACGATATCTGTGATGTACACGCTCGGGGCTACATCGGCAACCTGAATTTCTGCCGGACGGAATGCGTTGAGGCCGCTCACGCCGCCAAACCAAAGGTAACCGTCCTGACCGGATAAAAAAGCAGCCGTATTATATTCGGTATTCAGCAGTCCGTCGGACTCCCGGTAAACCGTAAACGTATTATCTAATGGGTTATACCGGCAAATGCCGTGGTTGGTGCTGCACCACAAACTGCCCGATGCATCGGGCAAAATGCCGTATACCACGTTATCGGGCAACCGTTCCGGCCCCTTGGTAATAAAGCTGAATTGTCGGGTTGTTTTATCAAAACGATTCAGGCCGCCGCCGCGGGTACCCAACCAGATGATGTGGGGTTGGCGCGGATCGGGCAAGATATGCGTGATCCAGTCGGAGCTGATGGTCGCCGGTTTTTGTGGGTCGTAGGTATGGATTTTAAATTGTAAAACACTATTTGCGCCAGCCGGTATTTCTATTAAACCTTTGTTGGTGCCAATCCACAAAACGCCCTGCGCATCCTGTGCAATGCTGTTGCTGCGCAACTCCCGGCCATCGGAAGGCGTAAGATTTCCATAAAAAAAACGCTCGGCCGTAGAGATGCCCGGCCTGTAACGCAGCAGCAGGCCGGAATGCCCGGAAACCCACATGTTTCCCTGCTTGTCTTCCAATATGTTTTCCGGAATATCTGGAAGATATGGCAGCGTATCCTGCATGTATTGCAGGGTTTGTTCGGCCGTTTTCCAGATAGCCAGGCGATTTTCCCGACGCTGGTTGTCGCGGTGAATCATCAGCCAGAAATTGCCGTTCCGATCGGCAGCCACTTCACTGACCAACTGTTTGGCGTCTATTGCAGCCGCCCAGGGCGCCGGCTCAACATTTCCCGAATAAATGTTCAGTACCGCAGAAAAGCGATCGAAAAAACGCACCCAGATACGACTGGCATCTATGCGGCGCAAACTGGAAACCGAGCGCTCAAGAAAATAACTTCTGAAGGCAAGCTGCTCCAAATTTACTTTCACCAAGCCGACGCCGCCGGTGCCAACCCAAAACAGGCCGGTTTTATCCATCAACACAGCATCGGTGGTGTTGCCCGGCACGTTGATTCGTGTAAATTGCGCAGTAATTTCAGGCGTATCAGCATGGAATTTATTCGGAATGCCGCTTCGGGTATTGAAAGGCGCATGATCTTTTTTAATAAAAAGCGGCCCGTTACTCAGCATCGGCCAGATGGCAAGACGCTGATCGGCAAGTTTAAAGGCAAGGCCCCAGTGATTTACCGGCGGAATGCTGTCGCTGCCGTCTTCTTTTTGCAGTCGGTAAACGTAGTTGTGTTTTTTTGCCCAGATAATGCCGTCGGAATCGAAGGTATAACGCTGCTGTCTTTTTTCTGAAAAACGGGCCCGTTGCAGTGTTTGCGGTTGATAAGTGTAAATGTCGCCTTCCGTAGTGACAAATAAAAAAGATCCGTCTGAAAGGCAATCTACCAATGGTGGATAATTTACGGTTGGAGGCGCCGGTTCAATCAGGCGGAGTTGAAAATCGCCGCTATCCGCTTTGCCTTGTTTTCTGATTTTTTCCGCATAATTATCGGCCACTTGCAAATGGTATAACTCACCGCTGGAGAAGCTGACCATAAAGTTGCCCCCGTCGTCGCTACTCAGTGCGTGTACCCTTTTTTGCGGTAAATTAATGCCTGATTCCCTCATTTCATAAAAGCGCTCCGAGACTGGATCAAACAGCCACAAACCATTGTCGGTGCCAATCCAGATCAGGCGCCGCGCTGTATCTTCCAATAAGCCTGATATTTCAGGTGCGCGCAAAGCCCAGGGTTCAAAAGGATTCATCGTGAAGACGCGGAGCTGATAACCATCATAACGGTTAAGCCCGTCTTTGGTGCCAATCCAGATAAAACCGCGCCTGTCTTGTATAATCGTGTTGATAAAACCCTGCGACAATCCTTCTTTCACCGTAAGCATTTCCATTCGAACCTGCGCCTGTGGCGTCAGTGTCCGTGCAAGGCATATTAAAATAAATGCCGTACGAAGCAGGATATTATTAGCTGCCATAGTGCAAAAGTAGTACGACCCGTGGGAATGTGAAAAAATTGAACTATTGTGTTTAAAATTAGCATCATTTCTAATGTTTGGGAAAAAATATCAGGATTACGGGAAAAAAAATCAGACCATACCCAGGCTTTCAACTGACCTTTGCGCCCAATCCGAAAGGATACAAAAACAAAGAACAAACACGATGAAGCATAAGGCTGAACAGCTGTAAAGTTGTGATGCAGTTAATCCACTCATGTTGGAAGGCAGATACAGTAAGTGTATCTGCTTTCTGTTTTTTAGGGCATACAAAAACACATAAGCACGCAAACACAAAAACACGTAGTTTTGCCCCGAACTTTGTTTTCAAACCTTATTTATGAAAAACTTATCGCTCCTCCTCAATGCAGTACTGCTGCTCGCCGTAGGATACCTCTTTTACGCGCAATTCAGCAAACCCGCCACACCGGCCCCCATCGTCCCCCCGGCTTCTCAAAGCGGTGGCGCCCGCATCGCTTTCATTAACGCCGATACCCTCGACGCAAAATATGAATGGCTCAAACAACAAAAAGAAGCCATTGAGCAACGCATGCGCAATGCCGAAAATTCGCTCGTCTCCAAACAGGAATCGCTGATGAAAGAAGCCGACGCCCTCCAGCGCCGCTATGCCGAAGGAAACATGACCCAGGCCGATGCCGAAAAAGCCCAGGCAAGCCTCATGCAACGCGGCGAACGCCTTCGCGAAGAAGAAGCCCGCCTCTCCAAATCGCTGGCCGAAGAACAGAAAAAAGCCTTCAACGACCTCTACGCCAACCTCGAAACCCAACTCAAACAACTCTCTAACCAGATCGGATACGATTATATCCTTTCTTATACACGCGGCGGACAAATTCTGATGGCCAACGACAGCCTCGATATCACCAAACAAGTGCTCGATCTGCTCAACAGCGCCAACGCTAAAAAAGAATAATCCACACCCACCGACGTAAAAAGATCCCCCCGCTATGTCCCTGCAACTCCTCCCCGCAGGCCCTGCCGATGCCCCGACTATCCATGAACTGGCACACCGTATCTGGTGGGCGCATTATCCCGACATCGTCAGCGACGGACAAATAACATACATGCTTGAGCGCGGATACACCGTTTCCGCGCTCAAGCAACAAATGGCCGAGGGACAACAATTCTGGCTGCTCCACCAGACAGAAAACCCAGATGCCATCGGTTATCTGTCCATTTCTGCGCTCGAAACGCCCGGGCATTTTTTTGTACATAAATTTTATATTGATAACACACAGCGCGGTCGCGGCGCCGGGCGTCAGGCATTCGCCCTGCTCCTCAAAGCATACCCGCAGGCCGAAGAAATCAGGCTTTTTGTCAATAGACTGAATTTTAAAAGCATTAACTTCTACTTCCGCGTCGGTTTTCAAATTTTGCGCTGCATGGAAACGCCCATCGGCGAAGGTTATTTAATGGTAGATTATGAAATGCAGTGGCGTAAAAATCGCCTGAACACAACCCCGGAAACCTCCCTTTAAAATTCGCGCCGATAAATTTTATTCCGGGCACTTGCACGGAAAAGTAATATTGCTGTATCTTTGCATCACTGTACCGATACATTAATACAAAATATGCAAAAAAATACAACCAATACGGCGTTTCGGCAACACATCCTGGACAGTGAGGGCTTTTTTGGCCCTTATGGCGGGTGCTTTGTACCCGAGGTGCTTTTGCCGGCGCTTGAAGAAATGCAGCAAGGCTTTGAAGCGTTGAAAGAAGACCCGCAATTTCTGGCGGAATTTCATCAGGCCCTGCATCAGATCAACGGCCGCCCCACCGCTTTCACGCCCCTGCCGCGCATCAGTGCCGCCATTGGCGGCGCACAACTTTTCCTGAAAAATGAAGGCCTCAACCACACTGGCGCACATAAAATCAATCACTGTATCGGGCAGGCGCTTTTGGCCAAACGACTGGGGAAAAAGCGCATCATCGCCGAAACCGGGGCCGGACAGCACGGATATGCTACGGCGGCAGTTTGCGCGCGTTTTGGTTTGGAGTGTACCGTTTATATGGGCAAAAAAGACTACGAACGCCAACGCCCAAATGTATACTGGATGGAACTGCTTGGCGCAAAAGTGGTGGCCGTAGAAGACGGCAGCCAGACGCTTAATGATGCCGTAATTGCTGCATTCAAAGATTGGGTAGCCAACCCAACCAGTTTTTACCTGCTTGGCTCGGCGGTGGGGCCGCATCCCTACCCGGCCATGAATACTTTTTTTCAAAAGGTGGTCGGAGAAGAAATCCGCAGCCAATGCGAAAGCCTCACCGGGCGTCTGCCCAATGCCTGCGTGGCCTGCGTTGGCGGAGGTTCTAATGCAATGGGCATGTTTTTCGATTTTTTGGATGATGCCGAAGTGCGTCTGATCGGTGTAGAAGCCGGCGGACATGGCAAGCAGCCCGGCGAACACGCCGCCAAGTTGCTCGACGGCCAACCCGGCATCTTTGAAGGATATTATTCATACTTTCTGCAAGACGACGGCGGTAATATCAGTAATACCAGCTCGGTTTCTGCCGGACTGGATTACTGCGGCGTCAGCCCGATTCTCGCCTGGCTGGCTGATGCGGGGCGCGTTGAGTTTGAACGCGCGTCCGACGAAGCCGCCCTGGCGGCCGTGCAACGCCTCGCGCGCGAGGAGGGCCTGATTCCGGCCCTCGAATCGGCCCACGCATTTGCCTATGCTTTTGATTTGGCGGCAACGCTGACGCCGGCCGACGTCGTGGTGGTTAATGCTTCCGGTCGGGGAGAAAAAGATCTTTTCATTACCATGCGGCATTTTCAGGAGGAAAATTTGCTGGCATACGCCCGACACCTGCTTCAATATCAACCACAAAACGCCTTTGCAGTATGAGTTTTCCCATTATGGCCCACCTTGTGATGGGCTACCCAAGCCTGGCCGAAAGCTTGCGCAGCGCCGAACAATACATCGCTTCGGGCTGCCGCATTCTGGAATTACAAATTCCGTTTTCGCATCCTACTGCCGATGGGCCAGTCATTACGCAAGCTTGCCGGGAAGCCGTCGAGCGCGCGCATACGCGGGTAGAAGATTGCCTTGAAATGGTAGCGATACTCCGGCAGCGTTATCCGGAACAGGAAATCATCCTGATGTCTTATACCAATCGGATTTACCATTACGGGCTGAAAAAATTTGCAACAGCTTTGCTTTCGCTCAAAGTGAAACACCTGATTGTACCCGATTTGCCGGTAGACAGCCCGATTGCCCGCCAATTGGAAGGCATTACCTTGGTGCCGGTGCTGGCAGCAAATGTCAGTCAGGAGCGCCTGGCCCACCTGCTCGCGATGGACTTCGATTTTTACTACCTTATGTCTGATTTTAAAATTACGGGTAGTACCTTCAGTCTGCATCCGCAACTGGCGCGCGTCATCGCAGCCATTCGCGCGGGTGCGCCACAGGCGCGTATTGGTATTGGTTTTGGTATCAGCACCCCCGAACAGGTACGTGCAGTGGCCCAATATGCTGATGTGGCAATTGTTGGTTCAGCCCTGATTCAGGCGCAGCAACGGGGAGATTTGTCGCAGACCTTGCAAACGCTTGTCGGCTCGCTTAGCCGCTGATTCAAACATTTTTTTGTTTTTTTCGTTTATTTCAGAAATAATTGAAAATGGAATTTTCACCCATATTTCCAGAAAAAAAGACCCCGATTCTGATTGCCGGCCCTTGCTCCGCTGAAACCGCCGAACAAGTACTGGCAACTGCGCATGGTTTGAAAAATGAAGGCATTGATCTGTTCCGCGCGGGTATCTGGAAACCCCGCACCCGCCCCGGCGCATTTGAAGGAATCGGCGTACAGGGACTTTCCTGGTTGCGCCGTGTAAAAGAAGAAACCGGGCTGAAAGTCACCACAGAAGTAGCCAATGCACAGCACGTGTATGAATGCCTGAAATATGGCGTCGATGTGCTTTGGATCGGTGCGCGCACCACGGTAAATCCGTTTTCTGTTCAGGAAATTGCCGATGCGCTTTCGGGTACCGACATTCCCGTCATGGTAAAAAATCCGGTTAATCCGGATTATAAACTTTGGGTTGGCGCCCTTGAACGCCTGCACAAAGCCGGGCTAAAACGGGTTGCGGCCATTCATCGCGGCTTTTCAAGCTACGGCGATTCCAAGTACCGCAACGTGCCGCGCTGGCAAATGGCCATTGACCTGATGCAGGAATTTCCGGGTTTGGAAGTAATTTGCGACATCAGTCATATCTGCGGCCGCCGCGATATTCTGGCTGAAACGGCGCAAAAAGCCTACGATCTCAACTTCAACGGCCTCATGGTGGAAGTACACCCTACCCCTGATGCTGCCTGGAGCGATGCTGCCCAGCAAATTACGCCCGAACGCTTCGGAGAAATGACCCGTAGTCTTCTGCGCCGCGCTACCACGGTCAACGATCCTGAATACCTGGCCCGCATCGAAAACTGCCGCAGCGAAATAGACGATCTTGATGAAGAGATTATCGCACTCGTGTCGCGCCGTATGCAGCTTGTACGCGAAATCGGGGTGGTTAAAAAAGAGAAAAATGTAGCCGTTTTACAACCCGAACGCTTCCGCGCCCTGCGGGAAGCCCTGCACCGACGAGGCGCCAAAAGCGAACTCAGTGAAGAATTTATCAACCTGCTCCTCGAAGCCGTACATCAGGAAAGCATCAACCAACAGGAATTGGTAATGAACCAGGTATCAGTGAGCAGTTATCAGTCAGCAGTGAACAGTCAGCAGTGAACAGTCAGCAGTGAACAGTTATCAGTCAGCAGTCAGCAGTTATCAGTTATCAGTCAGCAGTGAGCAGTTATCAGTCAGCAGTGAGCAGTTATCAGGGTTGTTATGCTGATTGTCATGCTGGGGGATAGCGAAGCATCTGGCCGGGCGATAGCAGGTATCCTGGCTTTGAGGTAACACCCGGCCAGATGCTTCGCTATCCCCCAGCAAGACAATCAGCATAACAACCCTGATAACTGTTCACTGCTGACTGATAACTGATAACTGCTCACTCGATGTATTCTACTTTTCGGAGCAGGCGAATCCCCAGCGACAATTCGATGGCGGTGTTGCGGATGCGGCGCTCCTGAATGGTGATGGTTTGGCCAGGAAAAGAAGGATTTACTACATTGGGGATGGGCGGCTGGTAGTACTGGTTTGTTACATCGGGTGCGACGGTGAGGGTGAGTTGTCCGCCCACTAATTCCGTAAACTGGAATTCAAGACCGCCACCGACCGAAATACCGGCCATCCAGCGGCGTACAAAACCGATATAAGGGTAGTACAACGCTGTAAAAGGGTTGTTTGCGCCTTCAAGGTTGTCAATATTGGTGCTGTAGGTATAATCGCCGCGAATCCCGCCGAAGTAAAAATATTTGCTGCGTTCAGTCAGCTCAAACTTCTGCTTGGCGCCCAGCATCAATGAAAAATTATTGAACTTGAAGCCTTCGCTGAGGTTCTGCAACCCGCCGTTTTGAGTCAGAAAGGTAAAACGCGTAGCACTGCCTTTTACGTGGTAGCCAAGTTGCATGATGAAAGAACTGCGGTCATCCTCATTATTGACCGACTCAATACCCAAAGCGGCATGGTATTGAAAAAGCGGCTCGCGCTCAAAACTGTTGTCCCAACGTTGCAAACCCACCGTTGGGCCGCCTTGAAGCACGAAAGCAGTACTTTGTCCGTACATTTGTCCGAAAAACGCAGTAATTATTACCGCTGAAAACAAGAAACGATTCATCTTTACGTTTTTGCCCGCAAATTACAGCTATTCAGTTGACAATGACACAAGCTCGCCCACTGACTTTCGACCAGTTTGTCTATAAGCGCCCCGATCTGGAGGCCATGCGCCATGAATTTGAAAAAAATCTGCGCGAATTTTCTCAAGCCGCTACCCCGGCTGCACAAAGTCGGCGTTTCGCCCGGCTCAATGCCCTGCGCCGCGATTTCGTAACGATGTACAATATTTGCCTGATTCGTTACACCTGCAATACGGCCGATGGATTCTATGTCAAGGAAAATGACTACTTCGACGCCGAACTTCCGGGTTATGAAGAACTCAGCAACCAGTTCAGCAAGGCCCTGCTCAATGCACCTTTCCGCGATGCCATTGAAAAAAAATTCGGCCAGCAACTATTCACGCTGGCGGAAATGAGCCTCAAAACGTTCAAACCGGATATTCTGGAAGACCTGCAGCAGGAAAATGCCCTCATTACGGAACATACCAAACTCAAGTCGCAGGCCCAGATCGCTTTTGACGGAAAAAATTATACCATCGCCGGCATTCAACCTTTTGAACAATCGCAGGACCGCGACACGCGCCGCCGCGCTGCCGAGGCCAAATGGCAGTTTTTTGCCGATAATGCGCCCGCTTTTGAACGCATTTTTGATGATATGGTGAAAACGCGACACCGTATTGCGCAAAAATTGGGTTACCGGAATTTCGTGGAAGTTGGCTATGCCCGCATGAAACGCTCCGACTACACGCCCGAAATGGTGGCTAATTTCCGCAAACAAGTGCAGGAAATCATTGTGCCCATTTCGCAATCGCTGTACGAACGCCAGCGCCGCCGCCTCGGACTGGATAAGCTGAAATATTACGACGAAGAATTTAAATACCCCAGCGGAAACCCCAAGCCCATCGGTACGCCGGAGGAAATTGTACAAAATGCCGCGCGCATGTACCGCGAACTTTCCGCCGAAACCGACAGCTTTTTCCGCCACATGCAGGATGCCCGGCTCATGGACCTGGTAGATCGGAGCAACAAAGCGCCAGGCGGTTACTGTACCTATATTCCGAACAACAAAGCGCCGTTTATTTTTTCAAATTTCAATGGCACCAGCGGCGATATTGATGTGCTGACCCACGAAGTAGGCCACGCCTTCCAGGTTTGGTCGAGCAGCGGATTCCCGTTCGATGAATACAACTGGCCCACCTACGACGCCGCCGAAATTCACTCCATGAGCATGGAGTTTTTCACCTGGCCCTGGATGCACCTGTTTTTCGGCGAGCAAACCGATAAATACCATTTCTCGCACCTGAGCAGCGCCCTGCATTTCCTGCCCTATGGCGTAGCGGTAGACGAGTTTCAGCATATCGTTTATGAAAATCCGGAGATGACGCCTGCCGAACGCAATGCGGCGTGGAGCGCTCTGGAACGCAAATACCTGCCCCAACGCGATTACGAAGACAACGCGCACCTGAGTGCCGGCCGCCTGTGGCAGAAGCAAAACCACATTTTCAACTCGCCTTTTTACTATATTGATTATACGCTGGCGCAAATCTGCGCGCTCCAATTCTGGAGCCGCGACCGCCGCAACCACAAAGCCGCCTGGAATGATTATGTGCGCCTCTGCAAAGCCGGTGGCAGCCGCTCATTCCTCGGATTAGTGGCCCTCGCCAAGCTGCGCTCGCCCTTTGAAGATGGCTGTGTGGAAAGCGTTTCGGGCGAAATCAATCGCTTCTTGGAAGGCGTGGATGATTCGGGGTTTTAGGGGCGTGCGCGTCTCAGAACATATTTTCAGCGAAAATAAACACTAAAAAAAGTGTTTGCCATGCCTCAGCACAGCAAACACTCATTACGCATCAGGGGATTTTATAGGCAACGCAAAGTGGTTGTGAAAATCGTATTCCTGCAATCCTTTGTAAATCAGGATGAAAGAATCCATCAATCTTCAAATCCACCCAAATCCGGGTTTAAACGCTATTTTTTGATCGGCGGAGGCGTGCTTTTAATCACTTCCAGCTGATTGAGCGACATCATTTCTTTCAGCGTTTTTTGCATGCCATCAACGGAGCCGTCGAGGAAAATGACGTTGCCTTTGCCGTGCTCGGTGAAGTTCTTGAGCGCTTCCGTCCACATGGAAAACAGGATCACGGAGGTGTCGAGGCTGGCGTCGCGCATCTCTTTGGCGGCCTGGCTCATACCCTTGGCTACTTCTTCGCGGAAGAGGGCTACGGCCTGACCACGCATACGCGCAGCTTCGCGCTCGGCTTCGGCCGCAATTTTAATAGCGTTACCTTCCGCTTCAGCGGCTTTGGTTTTGGTAATCAGCAGGGCCTGGCCTTCGTTTTCGGCGGCGGCTTTCAGGTTGTTGGATGCCACTACCTTCGACATGGAGCGCATCACCTCTTCATCAAAGGTAATGTCGTTGATTTGCAGGTCGATGAGGTGAAAACCCCAGTCTTCGAGCATGTGGTCGACATTGATTTTTACCGCATCCGTAATTTCACGGCGCAGGCTGAGTACTTCCTGCTGGCGTTTAGTGGCCACGAAAGCACGGATACTGCCCTCCACGGTGCGCGAGAGCGTCGCCATAAAGTCGCGGTCCGTCACGAAACGGAAGGCTACTTTTTTGACGGTTTCTTCGCTGCTGTCCATGACAGAAAAGAGCAGCAGGGAGGTGAAATGCACATTTGCCTGGTCGATCGTTACCGCCTGAAACGTAAGCTCCACTGCGCGGTTTTGAATGGAAATGCGTTTGAAAATGCGCTCAATAAAAGGAATCCGGAAATTCAGGCCCGGTCCGAGCGTACGATTATATTTACCAAAAATGGTGGTAACCGCAGCGGTACCCTGCTGCACCGTAACGAGGCTGAGCAGGATAAGCGCGAGTAAAGCGATGAAAACAATAAGCATTGTTGGCATAAGTTCGGAATTTGATTTTGCAATGATTTTGTGTACTGCAAAGATTGGGAACAAAAAAGCCAAATAGCAAGTATTACCTTCGCGCATTCATATTTTTGACGACAAATACTTGAACTTCGGCTATGAACACCAACAAATACTCGTCTACACGCCTTTCCCTTTCCATTCTGAGCCTTTTGTTTTGCATTTCACCCTTGTTTTTGCAAGCTCAGACCCTCAGCGGAAGCGTGCGCGACGCCGATAACGGTAGTCCCGTGAGCGGCGCTTCCATTCAGCTTTTCCGAATGCAGAGCGAAAGCGCGCCCTTGGGCCTTGCCAGCGACCCCGACGGAATGTTTACTTTTGAGGGCCTGAAACCCGGCTACTACCGTTGCGAAATCAGCGCAGTAGGCTACGATACCCGCAGCTTTGGCGAATTGTTGGTGGCGGCCGGTAAAGATCAGCTGCTTGAAGCTACCTTAGTAAAAAGCAACAATACCCTGCCGGATGTAACGATCTCTGCAACGCGCTTCGGCGCCCGTCCGGTACAGCCTTTGGGTGAAATAGCGCTCACCCGCGACCAAACCCTGCGCTTCCCGGCCATGTTTTTTGATCCGGGCCGCCTCGCTGCGGTGTACCCCGGCGCCGTGCAGACCGACGACGGCACCAATGGCCTTAGTATTCGGGGAAATAATCCTTCATCAATGCGCTGGCGACTTTTCGGCGCCGATGTGGTGAACCCCAACCACCTGCCCAATGCAGGCACTTTTTCCGACCGCGCAGTAGCTGCCGGCGGAGGTGTGTTGATGTTTTCGGCACAAATGATGGATAATTCCGCCCTGCTTACCGGCAATTACAGCGCTTCAATGGGCGACGCGCTGGGCGGCGTATTAGATATGAACCTGCGCAACGGCAACAGCCGCAGGCAGGAGTTTACGCTCCAGACCGGCCTTATTGGGTTTGACGTAGCTGCTGAAGGGCCATTTAATTCTAAAAAAAGCAATGGGCCGACTTATCTGGCCAATTACCGCTATTCCACTGTAGGTTTGCTGGGACAATTGGGCGTCAGCTTCGGCGATGAAAGCATCAATTTTCAGGATATTTCCTTTAATATTCATTTTCCGGGTAAAAAAGGCGGCGGCTGGAACCTCTTTGGAATGGGCGGCCAAAGCGTCAATAAATTTACCCATAAAAGCGATACCAATGCCATCAAAATCAACAAGGAGCGCTTTGATATTGATTTTGAATCGCGCACAGGCATCACCGGCATTAATGGCCTGAGCAAACTCGGCGACCGCACCTGGCTTAAATCAGTTGTGGTGCTTTCGGCGCAGGAAAATCAACGCGATGCGCGCTTGGTGATCGACGCAACGCAGGAAAACGACAATCGCCAGCAGGATGAAATCACGGAAATGCGCCTGGCGGCCATCCTTTCCCTGCACCATCAATTGGATGCCAATACCCGTTTGCAGGGCGGATTAAGCCTGAATCAAATCAATTATACCCCGCAGGCCAATAATTACATTCTCGGACAGCGCTATGTTTTGCCCTTTGAAAGCCTCAATACTACCCTGCTTTGGGGCTGGCTACAGGCCGATTGGCGCAGCAATTCCAACCGCTGGAGCGCACAGGCCGGCTTGAACTACACGCATCTGACGCTCAACGACAGCAAGGCAATTTTACCGCGTTTTACCCTGGGTTATCGCCTCAATGCACGCCAACAGTTGGTCTTGGGTTACACCACCGAATCACAGATGCAGGCGCCCGGTATTTACACGGCGCCAACAGAGGTGGCAGGTCTCAGCAATCGCAGGCTTGATTTTACCCGCGCGCAACAAACCGGCCTGAAATATGTGTGGAATAACGGGAAAAACCTCGTTTTGCGCGCCGAAGTATTTTATCAGCAACTCTACGACGTGCCTTCTTTCGCGCCGGGCATTACCTTCCCGCCACAATCGGATCTTTTGTTTTCCGTGCTCAATCAAAGTGAATGGCTGCGACGTCCGATTTATTTGGAAAACGTAGGCAGCGGCCGAAATACAGGTTTAGAGCTGAGCGCTGAACGCTACCTGAACGACGGCTGGTTTTGGCTTGCCAACCTGACGCTTTTTGATTCAAAATTCAAGGTAAATGACGAACTGGAATGGACGAACACCCGCTGGAACAGCCGTCATATCTTCAATGCCGTAGCCGGAAAAGAATGGTCGAGGCTGAAAGGGGAAACACGCTATAAAACCTTTGGGGTAAATACGCGCTTAGTCTGGACCGGCGGCTTCCTCGACCGACCAATTGACCTGCTTGCTTCCGAGCAAAATTTCTTCCAGGAAACCCGCTACGTCAACTATGAATCGTATAGCATTGAGTCGCCCGATTATTTCCGAATCGATTTGCGCGTATACTGGAAGCGCAGCCTCGGCAACCGCCGGAACAGCACATTTGCCATGGACTTCCAGAACATAACGGCGCAAAAAAACATCGCATATTACTACTACGAGCCGCTGACCGGAGGTGTCAAGGCTAAATATCAGCTCGAATTTATCCCCAATATCACTTGGAAACTTGAATTTTAAACCATGCTCAGCGTTTATTCCGACACCTATTATATGCAGCAGGCCCTCAAGGAGGCGCAAAAAGCATTTGAAGCCGGCGAAGTGCCTGTCGGGGCCGTGGTGGTATGCGATAACCGCATCATTGCGCGCGGCCATAACCAGACCGAGCAGTTGAGCGACGTTACCGCTCACGCCGAAATAATTGCTCTTACAGCTGCTTCTGCCTACCTTGGTAGTAAATATTTGCCAGATTGTACTATATTTGTCACTTTGGAGCCTTGCGTCATGTGCGCGGGCGCGCTGGCCTGGGCGCAATTTGGCAGAATTGTTTATGGCGCCTCCGACGACAAGCGCGGATTCATGTTACACGGAGGCAAGGGGATACTGCACCCCAAAACCAAATTGGAAATGGGCATCATGGAAGACGAGTGCGCCGACTTACTGAAGTTGTTTTTCAAAGCGCGCCGCGGATAAGGGCAAACCATTTCATTATTGCAACCGCGAAATGGTTGTGAAAATCGAAAGTTTGTGATCCTTTAAAAATCAGAATAAAAGAATCCATCAATCTTTAAATCTACCCAAATCCGGGTACAATACACAAAACCTGTTTTTTGCATGAAACTTTTTACGACATGTGTACTGGCGCTCCTGTTCAGCGCCGGCCTTACAGCACAAACGGTAGATACCGTGCTGTTTGAAAATTTCCAAACCAACGTCAGCGACTTTTGGGGCTATTTTCCCAATGGCAACGACACCACCTGGCTCAGCATTGACGAAGATGGTCTGACGCCTAATGGCGGCGACGAAACCGAGCAGCGCTGGTTTCAGTCCCAGTTTTTTGTAGAAGCTGAGGACACCCTCACTGGCGAAACCAACATTTGCGCCGCTTCACTTTCTTACATGGA
>Ga0075157_10000668_pt1 | contig 25177 bp, 22 predicted proteins | sample JI81BgreenDNA_FD_70967 | JGI IMG/M metagenome (GOLD analysis project Ga0075157, IMG submission 70967) | Wastewater effluent complex algal communities from Wisconsin, to seasonally profile nutrient transformation and Carbon sequestration -... | ecosystem: Engineered > WWTP > Effluent > Algae...
GGCCCCGGCGCTGGCCGCGTCGTAGCCGGAGGCCTTGACCGCCGCGATCAGCGCTGCGGCGTCGGCAATGCCCTCGATCCGGGCGCTTTCGGTGGCCAGGTTCACATGGGCCGAGGCGACGCCGGGCACCGCCTGCAAGGCGCGTTCGACCCGCGCGACGCAGGAGGCGCAGGTCATGCCCTCGATGGTCAGCTCCTGAACCCGGGGCGGAACCTCGTAGCCGGCCTTCTCGACCGCGCCGATCAGGGCTGCGGGCGGGGCGATGCCGCGGACCTCGGCGGTCTCGGTCGCAAGGTTCACCGCGGCGGCGCTGACCCCCGGAACCGCCTGCAGCGCGCGTTCGACCCGGGCCGCGCAAGAGGCGCAGGTCATGCCGGCGACGGGCAGAACGAGGGTGGTTTCCTTCGGGGTGGCGGTCATGATCCGTCCTTTCCTGGCCGGGGACCTGACCCATATGGGGCTTCCCATCATGGGAAGGTCAAGGGCCGATCTGCACATTCCGCCGCAGGTCGCTTTCCGCTGGCGATCCGTCCCCTGCGGCTTGGCGCGGGGGGCGGGGCGGGCTAGTCTGCCCGCGACCGAAGGGAGAGCCCGATGACCCGCATGGATGCCCTGGCGCTGATCCGCCGCTATTACGACGCCTTCAATGCCGGGGATGCGGCGGGGATGCTGGACTGCCTGACCGACGATGTCGAGCACCGGGTGAACGAGGGCGCGCACCGGATCGGCAAGGCCCGCTTCGCCGAGTTCTGCAGTCACATGGGCGTCAGTTACCGCGAAGAGCTGCGGGATCTGGTGGTCTTCGCCACCGACGACGGCAGCCGCGGCGCGGCCGAGTTCGTGGTGCATGGCCAGTATCTGCAGACCGACCCCGGCTTGCCCGAGGCGCGGGGCCAGAGCTATGTGCTGCCGGCCGGCGGGTTCTTCGATTTGCGCGACGGGCGGATCGCCCGGATCACCACCTTCTACAACCTGAACGACTGGGTCCGGCAGGTCTCGGCATGAAGATCGACGACATCGAGGTGCGCGTCCTGCGCGGGGCCGAGCTGGAGGCCGCGCTGGCGGAAGTTGCGCAGTTGCGCATCACCGTCTTTCGCGACTGGCCCTATCTTTACGACGGCAGTCTGGACTACGAGCGCGAATATCTCGCGACCTACCGCGACAATCCGGGTGCGCTGCTGGTCGGGGCGTTCCACGCCGGGCAGCTGGTCGGGGCCTCGACCTCGACCCCGATGGAGGACCACGCCCCGGATTTTGCCGCGCCCTTCGTCGCGCTGGGCATCCCGGTCGCGCATATTCTTTACGGCGCGGAATCGGTGCTGCTGCGGCCCTACCGGGGGATCGGCCTTGGCCACCGCTTCATCGACCTGCGCGAGGCCCATGCCCGGGATCTGGGGCGCAGCCATGTCGCCTTCTGCTCGGTCATCCGGCCCGAGGACCATCCGGCCCGCCCCGCCGTCCATCGCAGCAACGAGGCCTTCTGGCGCGGTCGCGGCTACGAGCCCCTGCCGGGCGCGGTGGCGCGGTTCAGCTGGAAGGACCTTGGCGACCCGGTCGAGACCGAAAAGCCGCTGCAGTTCTGGATGCGGGCACTGTAGCGCTTGGCCCTGCCGGGCGCGGCTGCACGAATCCGCTTGAAAATCTGCCCTTTCGGGCGCATATGGCCCGCCGGAAGCCTGCGGCCAACTCGCGGGCCAATCTGCAATGGAGAGACCATGGCCAAGGAAGACATTCTCGAATTCCCCGGTGTCGTGAAGGAACTCCTGCCGAATGCGACATTCAGGGTCGAACTCGAGAACGGCCATGAATTGATCGCGGTGATGGCGGGAAAGATGCGCAAGAACCGCATCCGGGTGCTTGCGGGCGACAAGGTGCAGGTCGAGATGACCCCCTACGACCTGTCGAAGGGCCGCATCAACTATCGCTTCAAGTAACTGATCTTGCGACTTGTTCTGGGATCGGGCAGTCCGCGCCGGAAAGAGCTTCTGGCGCAGATCGGGCTGACGCCGGACCTGATCCTGCCCCCCGACATCGACGAGACGCCGCACAAGGGCGAAGCGCCGCGCCCCTATGCCATGCGGCTGGCGCGGGAAAAGGCGCTGGCGGTTCCGGCCGGGCCCGAGGATGTGGTGCTCTGTGCCGATACGACGGTCGCGCTGGGGCGCCGGATCCTCGGCAAGCCCGAGGATGCGGGCGAGGCGGCCAGCTTCCTGACGCTGCTCGGCGGCCGGCGCCATGTGGTGATCACCGCGGTTGCGGTGCGGCGTGGCGCAAGGCTGGTGACGCGGGAAAGCGTCAGCGCGGTCAAGATGAAGCGTCTGTCTGACATCGAGCTGAACGCCTATCTGGCCAGCGGCGACTGGCAGGGCAAGGCCGGGGGCTACGGCATCCAGGGGATGGCCGGGGCGCTGATCCCGTGGATTTCGGGGTCCTACACCGGCATCATGGGCCTGCCGGTTGCCGAGACGGCAGCCTTGCTGGCGGCAGTGGGTTATCCGGTCTGGAGGCGGGAATGAAGGGTCGCGTGCTGGTGCTGGACGAGATCGCGGGCCGTCAGGCGGCGGCGCTGCTGGTCGACGGCCTGCTGGAAGAGCTGGCGATCGACCCCGAGGGCGATGTGCCCTTGCCGGGCGCGATCTTCCGCGCGGTGGCGGACCGTCCGGTCAAGGGCCAGGGCGGCATCTTCGTGAAGCTTCCCGACGGTTCGGGCTTCCTGCGCCAGATCTCGGGCGTGGCACCGGGGCAGCGGCTTCTGGTCCAGGTGACCGGTCCGGCCGAAGCCGGCAAGGCGCTGCCGGTCTCGACCCGGCTGCTCTTCAAGTCGCGCTTCGCGATCGTCACGCCGGACGCGCCCGGCCTGAACATCTCGCGCCGGATCAAGGACGAAGAGCTGCGGGCCGAGCTTGCCGCGCTGGCGGCCGAGGGCATGGCGGGGGCGGATGGGCGGCTGGGGCTGATCCTGCGGTCGGGCTGCGACGGGGCCGAGACCGGGGCCATCGTCGAGGACATCGCGGCGATGCGGGGCCTGGCCGAAGCGGTGCTTGCCGATCTGACGGGCGGGCCGGAGCTTCTGGTCGATGGCGCCTCGGCGCATGATCTCGCGTTCCGCGACTGGCTGGACCCGGCCGTCGACGATGCCGACACCGAGGCCGGCAGCTTCGACCGCCACGGCGTGACCGAGGCGCTGGAGGCCCTGCGCGGCCCGCGCGTGGCGCTGGACGGCGGCGCGCACATGATGATCGAGCCGACGCGCGCGCTGGTGGCTGTGGATGTGAACACCGGACCCGACACCTCGCCCGCCGCCAGTCTGAAGGCGAACATCGCCGCAGCCCGCGAGCTGCCGCGCCAGCTGCGGCTGCGCGGCCTTGGCGGGCAGGTGGTGGTGGACTTCGCGCCGATGCCGAAGCGCGACCGGCATATCCTCGATCAGGTGCTGAAGGCCGCCTTCAAGGCCGAGGGCGAGACGAACCTGGCCGGCTGGACCACGCTTGGCCTGTACGAGCTGACCCGCAAGCGCGACCGCCTGCCGCTGGCCGGATTGCTGCCATGAGCTGCCCGGTCTGTTCGAAGCCGGCTCTTGCCGCCTACCGCCCGTTCTGCTCGCGCCGCTGCGCGGATGTCGACCTTGGCCGCTGGCTGAACGAGAGCTACCGCATCCCGGCCCCCCCCGAAACGGACGGCGACGGGGTTCCCGATGACGAGCTTCCACCTAAGCCGCATTAGGGGACGTTTTCCTCTGGACAGCCCCCGACGGCTTGAGTATCACCCGCCCACCAAACGGTGCCCAGATAGCTCAGTTGGTAGAGCAGCGGATTGAAAATCCGCGTGTCGCTGGTTCGATTCCGGCTCTGGGCACCACTTAAATCCCTGAAATCGCTAGGTTTTGTATTAATTCCGATTTCCCTTTCGGTTCGGGTTTGATGCTTTTGGCGGAAGGTTTGACAATTCGCGCCCGCCGCGCGTTCTCGGTTTCGAGAGTCGCCATCGTCTCGCGGTTCTTCGCCGCAAGGTTGGCAGAGCGCGAATAGTGCCGGGCCATCGACAGGGTTTTCTGCCCCAGCAGGTCAGCGATGCGGCGTTCGTCGAGCCCCGCTTCGCGCAGTGTGGTCGCAACTGTATGGCGCAGGCCCTTGAGGGTGAGGCCGGGTTGGATCAGACCCTCAGCCTCCAGACCCGTCTTGAACCGGTGCCAGACGGTGGAGAAGCCGTTGTAGGTCCATTGCTCGCCGCGTGAGTTGGCCAGCAGGGCTGGCGAGTCGTGCTGGGGTGCTTGCTTCAGGGCGGCATGCAGCGTCGGTCCGATGGGAATGGCGACTTCGACCCCGGTCTTGCCCCGCACGCCCCAGATGGTTTCGCCATCGATCTGATCTCGCCGCAGGTTCAGCGCGTCGGACGGATCGAGGCCGGTGTTCATCAGCACGGCCAGCACCACCCTCACATGCGGCGGCGTGTGTTCGAGGACGATGTCGCACTCCTCCGGCTCCCACGGGCGGTTCGCGTAGGCGAGCTTTGCGGGGCGGGGTTTCGGGATTACGCCCGTGGCAAAGTTGGCAGATATCAGCCCCTTTGGAATGGCGAAGCGGAAGACTTCGCTCAGGAAGGTCCGCAGCATGTTTGCACGCCGCCAGCCGATCTTCTGCGCTGCCTTGTCGTGGATGCCCGCCACAAGCGGCGTATCAATGGTGTGGATGGGGGTGTCGCGGATGGGTTCGAGGAAGTCGGCGCACTGCCGGTAGTCGCGCCGCGTCGCGGGGGCGAGGTTCTTGAAATGCTCTGTCTCGTAATAGGACTGGATCAGCCCGCCCAGCGTGCCGACCTTTGGTGCCTTGGCTCTATTCGCCTCAGCGATAGCTTTGATCTTCTCGCATTCAGCGAAAAAGACGGCCGACCCGAGTGGAGCTTTCATAAGGTCGATCTTTTGGCCGGTCTCGCGGTGGTAGCAGCGCATCCGACCGTGGCGATCCTTGAAGATCTTGAAGCCCTTGATGCGCACTACCGTCATCAGAGGCGCGCCAGGATGGCGTCGTGCGTGGTGGCCTGCATGCCGGTCTTCACATCGTCGATCCAGAGATCAAGGTCGCGCTTGTCCCAAAGCAACACGCCCTGGCGCAGTTGGATCGGCTGAACCGGGCAGGCGATTTTGAAGTGCTTGACGGGCAGGCCCGCGTAGCTCGCCGCCTCCGTCTCCTTGAACATGCGCTTTTCAATCACGCTGATGTTGAGGTTGGTCGTGGACATCGGCCTCGCCTCATTCTTTGCCGGTTTGCATGTCTGCCTGCCTGACCGATTGACCGTTGGCATGGGCAGCAGTCTGGTTGTCTGCATCGTTGCCTGCGTGCCCGGCTGCCCGTGTGGCGGTTTGCCGGAACCTCTCCCAGCCGCTCATGGTCAGAAGGCGGGTTTTGGGAGAGATGGCGAGATATTCCAGGCGCCCCTCGTTCATCAGCGCACGAATTTGCGTGACGCTGATGCCGACGGCCTGGCTGAGTTCTCTGGGTGAGAACAGCTTTTCCTGAGACAAAACTATCTCCTTTTCGTAAGATGCCGCGAATCTTCATCCGCCGTTCAAAAGGCGGTATGTGAGAGCGAAGGGAAGCAAGTAACGTTCAAATGTGCGTTTAGCATCCATTTGAACGCAACCGCAAGTGGTCTTGAACGAAAGATGGCACAACGCCCCTACGACTATCTGACGGCGCTTGGGGCGCGGCTTGCGATCACACGCAACGAACTCGGCATATCGCAGGCGAAGATGGCCGAATCCCTAGGGATGTCGCTGCGGGCCTATCAAAGCTACGAGCTGGGCAAGCGCTCGATCCCCGTCGAGGCACTGGTGGAGTTGCATCGGCAGTTTCAGGTCGACCTGTCGTGGGTGCTTCTGGGGATGGAGGCCGCCCGTCCAGGACACGATCTCGCTGCGCTAGAGCGGTTCGAGGTCGCCTTGGACAAGTTCCTGACCACATCCGACATTCGCCTGAAAAGCGAAAAGCGCGGGGCCATCGTGGCCCGCTGGTATCGGTCTCTCCTCGAAGGAAAGCCGATCGACATGGACGACGTCCGTACCTGGATAGAATTACTCACGGAGTGAAACGAGTGCTGGAAGCCTCCCCGCGGTGGAACCGCCAACGACTGGCGGTTCTGGAAGCCGTCGAACTTGACCTGAAGAGCATGTTTTCGGTTTTGTATTTTTCTTCAGTAGCTTGTGCTGCGGTCTACATGGCGGGATGGCTTAGATTTAATCTCTTGGACCTTCCTGTGGGGCCCCTGTCATTTCATTCCGCCTTGACCCTAGGGCTTACCGCTGTTGCGGGTCTACTCTTCGCGCTGCTGCTGCCAACGATCCTCGTCGCCTTTGGCATTGAGCGCCGGTTGCAGCGACGGATGCGCCGGTTCGACCCGAAAGCAGGCTCGACCGCCAAGCATCGCTTGATTGCAGTGCAAGCATTGCCTAACTTGCAGGAAGCACGGGGAGGCAAACATGGGCAGCATCACCATCAGAAACCTTGACGATGACGTGAAGCGTCGCCTGCGCGTGCGAGCGGCCGAGCACGGTCGGTCCATGGAAGAAGAGGCGCGGGAAATCCTGCGCCAAGTGGTCACGCGGCCGACGCCGCTGCGCGACCTGGGCCGGTCCATCCACGAGCGGTTTGCCGAAGTCGGCGGCATCGATCTTCCCCAGCCGAAGCGCAGCGAGATGAGAACGACCCCCAATTTCGAGTGACCCATGTTACTGATCGACACCAACGTCATTTCCGAGCTGATGCGGGCCGCCCCAGCCCCCTCTGTCCTCGACTGGTTCTCCACCCAAGACCCCTCCACGCTCTACCTCTCTGCCGTGACTGAAGCCGAGCTGCGCACCGGCATTGCCATCCTGCCTGCAGGCCAGCGGCGCGAAGGTCTCAAGGCCGCGCTTGACGCCACGATCGACGAGGATTTCGAGGGGCGCATCCTGCCGTTCGACACCGATGCGGCCAAGACTTATGCCGAGATCGCTGCAGGCCGAAGGTCTGCGGGGCGGCCGATCGCGGATGCGGATTGCCAGATTGCGGCCATTGCGCGGGCGACCGCAATGCCGGTGGTCACGCGCAACACGCGTGACTTTGAGGGTTGCGGTATCGACGTGATCAACCCGTGGGGTGGCGAATGAACGCTGTAGAGATCGAACATTCGTAACCACATACGGTGAATGAGAAGGTCGACATTTGATATACTTGAACCCGACAGATAGATTACATCATGGGTGAAGGTTCGCCTCGTAGATGGAGTAAGCTGAAGCAGAATGGCTAGCTCACAGAAGGCTGACTTTGGAGGTGCTCGCGGCTCGAACACTGGAGATGATTTCCACGAGTTTTGGGCGATGCGGCAGGCATTGCGCCTCATTGATCGCGGTTCCAAGCTCAGTGCAATGGCGCTGGAAGGTTTGACGGCCGATGCCGGGACTGGCAACGAATGGGATGGTGTCGACTGCACCCTACTCTATGGAGCCGAAAGTGAGGCGACCGCCGATAGGGTTGAAATTCAGCAACTGAAGTACTCAGCTGCAAATGCGAGCGCATCCTGGACAGTGTCACGCATTTCAGCATCAAAGACGGCGAGACTGGAGTCTTCGGTCATTGGAAAGATGGCTAAGGCTTACACTGCTCTGGTGGCTAGAAGGAAAACGCAAGACCCCACCACCGTTTTGGTGCAACTCGTCACCAATCAGCGGATAGATGACGCTCTTATTGAAGCTATCGATGAGGCGAAGGCTATCGCGGCCTCCAGCCACACAAAACGCCCCAGAATTTCTAGCAACCTCCGGACACTTGCCAAAGCCAGCGGCTTGGCTCTTCCGGGTTTTTGTAACTTCGCGAGATCACTCGATTTAGTGGGCGCAACAGGCTCACGCTTTCGGATCGAAGATGACGTCTTGAAACGCATTTCTCAATGGGAAGACACAGAGTTTATTGAGATAGCAGGCGAGTTACGACGATATGTCCATGATCTCATGCTTCCTGAACGCGCAGGCGAACTTGTAACGCCTCACGACGTTTTGCTCAAGCTCGGCGCAGGCGACCCGTCTGTGCTTTTTCCTGCGCCCTCGTACATCGATCGTGTCGAACAGCCGGTTAGGCGCCCAAGCATTTCTCGTGCCGCGCAGGCCTTGCAAGGTAACGGACATCAATACTTCTGCCTCCACGGAAATGGGGGGCTTGGAAAGACGACAGCTCTTCAACTCATAGCGGACGAACTGCCCGAGCAGTCAGTGATGGTCGTGTTCGACTGCTACGGGGCCGGTTCGTATTTGGACGCCAGTAAATCCAGGCATCAACAGAAGGAAGCCTTTGTTCAGCTGGCGAATGAAGTGGCTGAAAGGCTACAGCTGCCAACTTACCTCGTTCCGAGAAATCACACTGACTTTCCGCGAACGATGCGTCGAAGACTTGATGAAGCCTCAAAGATCTTGTCTTCGTTGAACGAAACGGCACTTCTCGTAGTCACGGCAGACGCAATTGACAACGCTTCAAGTGCTGCTCGGTCGAAGCAGCCGCCTGAGCCGGATTTTGCGCGAGATCTGATGTCTTTTGAGGACCTACCAACCAATGTCCGCATCCTTGTAAGCTGCCGCACAAGCAGGCTTTCCGAACTATCAGTCCCGGCCCGTTTCCAGAGGATCGAACTCGAACCGTTCACTCTGCAAGAGACCACCGAATATGTCCGGAAATTCTGGAGCGCGGATGATGATTGGATCGATGAGTTTCACAAGCTTTCGAAAGGCGTTCCCCGGGTACAGTCCTATGCGTTGAAGTCGGCTCCGGATGACTATGGTCAGGCGATCGATGCGCTTAGGCCAGACGGCAAAGCGCTCGACCAAATCTTCCAAACCCAACTCGTTGAAGCATTTCGAAAACATGGTGGCGAGCGAGAAATTCGGCGCTTCTGTGCTGCTGTAACCCACTTACCACGCCCTGTTCCGATCGACGTGCTTTCTAGAATCCTGAATGTGTCAAGCTTTGCGTTAGCTGACATCGTGGCGGATCATGTTCCCGGATTCACACTGGATAACAGCCAGATAGGCTTCGCTGACGAGGATTTTGAAGCATACGCAAGAGAGGCCGGCGCTGAGCAATTGCCGGACGTAGCACGTTCGGCAGCGGACCACTTCCTAGAAACCGCATCGACTAGTGGATACGCCGCGTTGGCTGTCGTGCCGATGATGTTTAGCTCGGGCAAACACGAGAATCTACTTAACTTTGTTGAAGGAGAGCCAGAACCTCCAGTAGGGTTGCTGCCGGATGTCGCTATACGGCGCGAGATAGGTATCCAGCGTCTTCGTACTGCTATTCAAGTCTGCCGCACGGCCGATGACAATAGCCGAGCGCTACGTTTCATTATGATGGGCGCTGAAGCGGTTCATAACGACGATAACTTGCGGCAGTTTCTCATTGAGCATCGGTCTCTATCGGTGAGGTTTGCGGAAGACTCAGTCCGTCGATTGATCCTCCGCGATCCTGACTACGTGGCGGACCACGGCCCAATTCTGCTTCAGATGATCGGTCACTTGGCGGGATCGAATAATAAGTCGGCCGCCCGCGAACTGCGAAAGCGGGCCAACGCTTGGTTCGGATTGAGATGGGATACCTATCAGGACGATGTCGCGAAGGACGAGCATGCCAGAACATGGCCGATCGGAGCAGAGGATTTTGCGCATATTCTCTACGCTGACGTGAATACCACCGGCGTCGCGTCAGCAGTAAGTAGGTATCGAGGGTTACGGCCTTGGCTGTTTGCGATGGATGCTGGCCTCGCAACTGTCGACCGCCTTTTGGCCGAAGGTAAGTTCGAGATCGTCAACGAAATTGCGGATTCGCTACCGCTTCATCGTGCTGTGTTTGTGCTTGTACCTCTAGCCATGTCTGGTGCGGTTGTTGACCTAGCAAGACTAGAAGACGGCGTGATGGCGCTCTCGGTGTTGGCGAAACCCAGCGCCAAATTGCTTGAAAGATATGGGCCCCATCAGGAGATTGGACCAAAAGTTGTCGACACAATCATTTCTGGCGTTGAACTGCTGGTCATGAGAGGCCGACATCCCAAAGAGTTAAAGAACTTGCTCTCACCATTTTTGGACCTCGAGACCAGGAGAATTGATCGACTCTACTCTTCGGACCATGTCCTCCTAGACGCTGTCATGCGATCTTACTTTCTCTGTGAAGCCATCAAAGGACGAACCGGAAAGAATGTCGATCCGTTGATTCCACGACCCAAGCCTGAAGAGCAGCCAAATGGCGGCCGAAGCCATCAGGATGCGGATCGACACGACCGCGAACTTCGTGAGGTAGTTGGGGCCGTCTCGAGAATCTACGCATGGCGTGCCCAGTTCATTGCAGAAGATAGGACCGTGGTGGCCGCCGACGGCCTCGCTCAAGAAGCGTTGACATATCTGTCGGAAAACGCGTGGCGCATCAATCGCTACTATGACGCCAGTGGAATGCGCTCGAAGGCAGCGGAGAGTATCGCTACTTTAGCGGGAGAGCCCGCTCTATCCAAAGAGATCGTTCGTTTCTCGCTGTCTGTTCGAAATCGCGGATGGTCCGGTGGAGAACGAAGCGCTGATACGCTGTTCGCTAGATTGCGCAATGTGAAGGCACTCCACGACGATCTTGTGTCCAGTATTGCAACTGAAGCTGATGGCGTTAAACGCAATAGGATAGGAGCTGAAGATAAGTCTTCCGTTTTGGCTCGATTCTCTGAGTGGCTGCTTTGGATAAGCCCAGACGACAGCAGAGCACTTTTCGAAACCGCTTTGGAGGTGGCTGCAGAACTAGACAGCGAAATCATGGATCAGATTCGGGCCGTGGCCGCACTAGCAGAAAGAGGTCATTCCGCAGTTAATGCTCCCGAGATGCAACTGGCTCGCGCCTTCTCCGATGTGCTTGAAGATGCAGGTATCCGCTTGGAGAACGTGGAGGGGTTTCCTTGGGACGCTGGAATGCGAACGCTGGTCTTGCTTGACCTGAATACCGCCCTCTCGTGCTCGGCACGCTGGCAAGACACGGATGTAGCCTCCTTCCATCACACACTTAATCCCCTAATCGATCAAGGGGTTAAGCAACGTCAATTGTCCACTGGCCAATCGGCGTCGTTGATGCTCTTCTTGAGGGAAGTTGAAGATGAAGCAGTCGTGTCAGTGATTGATGCTGCACAGGAACATCCTCCGACCTGTGTGCAACTCTCTGAGTATTTTGCGAAGAACATTCTTCTGGAGCGGGTAGCATTTGGTGACGCCGCAACCTCTCTCGTTATGAACAAAGGCTCTGGACGCTGGTCAGACGAATATAAGAAGCAAAAGCATTTTGTACGATTACTAGAAGAAGCGCCTTCAGAGCGACTTATCGTCACGCAAACAGGGTCGCAAAGGCAGCAACGTGATACAATACATGTCACCTGGACAAGGGATGATCTTACGGACTCGGAACGCCTGAGGGAGAAGCTTGAGAAGGCTTTGACTGAGGCTAGAGACCAAAAACGATACGTCTCGTCGTTTGAAATCCTTGCAACAGCTCGTACGGCTGTCGATCTCGCAGATCGGGTCGCGCATCTTGACGCCTTGATCACAATGAAAGCGGATATCTCCGACACAGATTTTGTGTCAGGGCTTCTTGCAGCTTTGTCGGCATGGAAGTCGCAGCCTGCCGTGCAGCGCTGGTGTAGAACGAAGCTACCTGACGCGATCTCAAAATATCTCCCCACCTTTAGCCGTCACTTTCCAAGAGACGACGGTCGATTGGATCGTGCTCTGGAACTCTCCGAGGCATCGACTGAGCAGGTGCTGTCGATACTAATGTCGGGAGTCGAGCGCAACGTTGGCGTGATGTCCGCAAGTGCATTGTTCGCGATTGTTGGACGGGTAGCTATCTCTCTATCCGCTGACGAGGCCCGTGAGACTGTTGCCTGGTATATCCGTCGGCTGCACGGTCGGCTTGCCGACGAAGACAAGGCTTCTCCGGACGTAGCCGAACTTCCCACCACCACGGACGAGGCGCTAGGTCGTTTCGTGTTTTCGCTGCTAGGAGATGTTGATGTGTATGTGCGGTGGCGTGCAGCACACGCCATTAGATGTCTTGCGGATTTTGGAGAGAATTCGACTTTTGCGGCTTTGTGGGATCAGTTTGAGAGAGTCCATGATATCGCTTTTCGGCAACCTGATGCGCCATGCTACTGGCTAGCATCACGCCTTTGGCTTTTGATTGCAACCGATCGGATTGCCCTTGATTTTCCCTCGTTCGTTGAGCCCGTAGGCCAACAGCTCTTTTCGATCGCTACCGATAGTGTATTGCCACATATTCTCATGCGTGACTATGCGGCGGATGCGTGTAGAAAACTGGTTTTGGCCGACGCATTGAGCATTTCCGACTTTCAAAAGAACGAACTAAGGTTCGTTAGCAAGTCACTGCTTCCAAAAGGCACCAAGAAAGAACGTAATTATGGTAGTTTCAACTTTTTCGATCAGAGTAAAAATCCTCGTCTGAGGTTTCATTTCGATGCGATGGACACCTTACGGTATTGGTATTCTAGCTGGATAGGAATTTTCGAGGACCTCACCGAGGAAGAGTTTATCGAGACCGCCGACAGGTACATATCAGACGTGTGGGGTGTCATAGATGAACGCCCATATGGCTCTCGAGAAAAACGCAAAGCTCGCTTCAATGATCGCAGTTGGCAGCGCTCATCGCATAGTCACGGCAGCCTTCCGACATTAGAACGCTATCAGAGCTATCTCGAATGGCATGCTATGTGGTGTGCGGGTGGGGAAGCCCTATTGTCGCATCGCTTGGCGCAACACGACTGGGATTATGGCTCGTTAGACTATGAGATAGGCCTCGACAAGCTTACCGCACCACCCGTCTGGCTATCCGATCTGGTTGGGGGTCGCCCCCTTTTGGAAGGCTTTTGGAGATCTCCGCAGAGGTCAATCGATGACTGGCGGAAGGATGCGACGGACGAGGAAATTCTTGCCGAAGTCATGGTGGCAGATAGGCCCGGATACCTCGCGGTTGATCAATCAACTACAACGGCTTCGCGGGCCTTTCGTCATGAAGTGAGGGTAAGCACTGGCCTCGTGTCTTCAGACGCAGCTCACGCGCTTGTGCGAGCACTTCAAACAACCTGGGACGATTCGGACTACCGGATTCCGCCAGAGGGCGATGACCTTGAAATCGATGACGGTGACTACGTTTTGCGTGGGTGGCTTAAGAACAATGATGGCGACAGTCGATTTGATCGCACGGATCGCTTTTGCAATGGAGTACGCCGCATTGAGTGCGAACCAGGGCGTGTCATAACAAGAGCGCTCGGTCTCACTCGAGATAAACACGGAGCTGCTCGTTGGTTTCGTTCAACTGATTCCGAGCCTACCTTCATTTATGAGGCGTGGGGTCATCCTGAGGTCGAAGACGATCGTGAGACCTATTACGATGACCGTGTGAGGTCTGATGGCTATCGGCTCCTGGGTCGCATCTCGGACTTGGCCGAATTCCTTCATGGTCAAGGAATGGAATTGATAATGGAAGTGGGGTTGCGCCGTGACAGAAAAGGCAAGAGAAGTTCTTCCTATGACGATAAAGAGTCGACCGAGGTCAGATTCGATAGGCTCTTCATTTTCGGAATGGACGGTACGATACGCGCTGCCGAACGAGACGTTGGAGCTTGGCGACAGGATTGTTAGCGCCCTCAATCTTCACAAGACCGTCGACACACTCGGTCGCTGGAAAGCCCACCACCTCGCCGAGTTGGTTCTTGCTGCTCGTAGTGCGAGAGGCCCCGATAAATTAGCAGCAGAGGCAAAAGTCGCAAATTTATTGCAGAACTTTAGCTGCTCATCCCGTAGGCACTTTCGTTATTCCGGAGGTTACGATCTGAAGAATATAGCGCCAATCTTGGACGAAGTCTGGGGCAAGCATTGATGTTCAAACAGAGTTCGTAACCCTCAGATCGGAAATCCACTCGTGGCGTTCCCTTGCTTCACGACCAGAGACTGTGATAGCGCGCGAAGCGGTCGCTTATCTCAAGTAGGTCGAATGCCCGCTCCGGGCCGCTCGCCTGCCGCTAATGCTGGACGACGTTTGAACCTCCGTTGGCTAGGCCACTGCGCCGTCGCAGCGAATGACGCGCTTCAGAACCATGCCGAACCCCAATCGTGTCACCGCTGAGCCTCAAAGATCACCGCGACGCGGCTTAGGATATCCACAGGTTCCCCTTCCGACAGAACCCTGCACGCCCGAATAAGGTCATGCATTCGAACGCGAACGGCTACGCGCACTTCGTCGGGTTGCGCGCAAAAGGCCCTGTAGATCGCGTCAATGCCAAGGTAATCGGGGATTTCGCCTCCCGAAGCGCTACGTTGGCTTACGGCCTCCTTTGCCTCGATCCAAAAGACATCCAGTTCGTGCGCCCAGGCTTCGGCCAATTTCTCGAGTGCTGGCAAGGTAAGGTCGCCAAACTGCCCCTGGCCCCCGTCAGTCACAGGACGTCCGGTCAAGAAGCCCGCAAGGGAAGCCAGCAGGGAAACAGTGCGTGCCGGGCGGATATCCCAGTGTGTCAGTTGGCCGAGAGTGCCGCGCAAACGGTCCAAGGTTGCGGTCACCTCAGCAAACTTAGGGCGGATATCATGACGGTCGAGGTGACGTGTTTCCGCATAGGCTTGCGAGAGAAGCCGCGCCGCCTCAGTCTGATCTCCGATGATCTCTGCTCGCCCACCATCGTGGCGCACTGCAAGAATGCGAGGAGGCAAGACGGTTGGGTCTTGAGGGCTGCCAGTACGCCCCCCCAGAAGCAGGATTGTCACGGGTTGCCGGGCTTCGAGCAGGCACAGTTCTGCGCCCCAGAGGCCGCGCGGATTGGCGCTTTGCACACGTTCGAACACCTCTGGCGGCACCGCTCGGCGCAGCCCTTCGATCTGATCAAAGTAGTTTCCAGACCGCAAGATCCTTGGCTTCTTGATTTGATCGAGAACCAGATCCGTCAGATCTCCGGCAGCAAACTCGACCAGCTCAGAGGGCAGGTCATCCGCACCGACCCCAGATAGCAAGGCGATGCTGGCAACGCGGGCGCGAGCCTTGTGATCGGACGACAGAACAAGACCCGGCAGATCGAAGGTGTGGTAGTGGATGCGGGTGTTCGGGCTGTCGATCCTGTCGATCCGACCCAGACCTTGGATCAGACTTTTCACGTCCGACGTCACCCCGATGATCCCAAGTGCTGGCGCGAGTTGTAGGTTGATTCCCTCCGCCATCTGAAAGGTCAGGAACATGGCCCGAGGCTTCATCGTATCGACATGCTTCCCGTCGATCCCAAAGTATTCCTGCGCGTCTGCCCCGGATCGAATGTGGTGCATCTTTTTGCCCGGTTTGATCTGCGCACCTGGGGCCACCACAAAAACCTCGGGACCCCGGCCTCGATGCCCCGCCAAAAGACGTGCATACACTTCTAGCACGCCGACGCGTTCCGAAAGGAAGATCGCATGACCGTGCTTGCGCAGAATATTGCGCATAACCTCGGCGCGGGCCTCGTCGATGCTATCGAGGCAAGCATGGTTCAGTAGACGCGTGATCCTGTCGCAAATTGGTGTCTGGGAGTCGTCGGCCTCGGGCGACAGTTCTTCTGGAAGAACACCTTCAGGGATCGCCAGTCGTCGTATGTTCTGCCTTTCGGCGCGTCGAAGGTTCTCTCCAATTGAGGCGCGTCCTCGCTGATCGGCATCGCTGTCGCGCTCTCGAGCCCATTCTTCACGCGCGAAGATGATAGATGCGCGCAGCAGTGCCAGGAAATTACGTATGTGAATTCGCGACTTATCGTGAAACTTGATCTCGGTCTGGCCTGCGCGTTGCGGATCAGCGGACACAAGGGTGATCCCGGTCGTGATGCATTCGGCCAGTGTCTTGATTCGCGCAATGATCTGGCGCTGCTGGTCGGTAAGTGCCGTGTCTTCGCGATGGCTGCGGGTTAACGGGTAAACAAATGCCCCGCTTTTTCTGTTGGCGCTTTCCCCTATGCAGGCGCGCTGGCGGCGGACCACATAGGGCGCGAGGGCATCCGCCAGTCCCTCTTGCAGCGCGCTAATCTGCAAGCCGTCGGCTTCTAGCTGGCGTTCGATAGCACCTACTTCTTCCCTCAGGGTCTCTGCACTGTGGAATAGGTCTTCCTGCACACCCTGCGCTTCGATGCGACGATTGACCTGATCCAGACGCCGGACCAATTCCCCGCGAGCGCGCACTTTGGCCATGTGCTGGTTGATCTGATCCGTGATCATAGGCGGCACATAAATCGAGGCGCGCTTTTCGTGGAAAGCGAGCAGACCATCGAGCCCTTGGTTGCCCATCAACGTGGCCGACAGACAGGCCGTCCAAATGGCCGGGCTTCGCTCGAACACCAACGAGCGCGCCGAAGGCGCGAGATAACGCGAGCTTAGCCGGTGACTTTCATCCACGATCATCGACGCTGACGAGCGGACGGCGCGGTTGATTTCGTCCAACTCGTCGGCCTCGTCCTTTTTCTGGCGGGACAAGTGGCTGTGCTTGATCGGCTTGAAGTTTGCGGGGGCATTGGTCGTCCAGTTTTTCAACACGCTCGCGGGGATCAACGCGAGCGAACCGAGGCGTTGTTGATCTGCCCGCTCACCCCAGGAGAATACGGTCTGCGCGTGGCTGACCGGCAGCACTGTTGCCAGGTGCTTTCCGATGTCTGTTTTCCCTGCCCCAGTCGGGGCCTCGACGAAAGCAAAGCCATGTTCGTAGACGGTGCCTGCAGCCTCATAGACCAAGTCTGCCTGGAATGGCTGCGGCGGGCGACCTGCACTCGTATTTCCAGCAACTCGCCATGGTGTGAAGGTGGTGGCTTCGTGAACGGTCCTCGCTACCGCCTCCTCAGGGGTGACGAGCCGGATGAGCGAGCGCAGGATCTCCAACGCTGTTTCCGTCCAGTCGCGGCCCATCTCCCAGTATTGCTCGGCGACGGAGCGCCTCGCTTTCGCGATTTCCGGCCAGGCATGGGCATCGTCCATGAATTCGAGGTTCCGGCGCAGACCATTGACCGAAAAATTTGCGCTGCCCGACAGCGCAGAGCCCTCGCCAACAATCAGCTTTGCATGCAGCATTGGCGGTCTACGACCCAGCTTCGCCTCTGCGAGAGCTGGATCGAAAGCACGAAACTGGATGATGCCACGCTCGATAGCATCCATCGCGAGAACAGCGCGAAGGTCAGCCAGGTCGACGACTGACAGGCCCCGAGCACCGAGAAAATACTGTCGGGCTTCCTGCGCGACTGACCGCCCGCCACCACCAAACTGTCGGCGAGCGTCCGTGTTCGAGCCGAAAACGATGCGGATGCTGCCTTCTGGCCGTTCTGCAAGACCATGGACCGCATCGAGCACGATCGTCAGGGAAGACAGGAAATCCTGATACCCGGTGACGATCAGGCAGCGCGGTTCCTGCAGCACGGATTTGACCAGGGCATGGACCGGGCGGGTCGCATTATCAGCCCACGCATCGTGGCCCCGCGGGGATGATGTCTCTGACGCGTTCTCTTGCCGGTCACCATCGGCGGTCCGAAAGAAAAAGCGCGAGATTAGTCCCTGCCGCTCCATCTCTTTCCTTATCGCCCTTTATCGATCGCCTTGCCGGCGACGGCTTGTGAGTGCGCGGTATGGCGATCAATCATCTTCAGTAATTCCAAGCTCTGCCCAAAGCGCACGCGGGGCGGGAACTGGCAATTCCCAGGTCACTTCGATCGGTTCCTCCCCTGTCCAGTCGACAAACTTCGGCTGCCCGCAATAGATGAAGGGGTTGACCTTGCCGTTCACCTTGTTGCCGCGGCGGACGAACAGGTGGACATCATGGCCTTCCTCACCGCTGATGACGCGGCCATGCTTGCTGTTCTGGCGCGTCTGGTTCTGGCTGAACCAATTCAGCCGGGACGGGCTGAGGAATGCATTTTCGTAGGTCAGGTCCTGGGTCGAGACATTTGCCAGAAGAATCATGATCTTCTTCTCCGGCAATGCCTTCATCCCGGTTCGCCAGAGGTTTTGCTTGTACTCTTCGCCGAAGAACTCTGCGATCTCTGGCACGTAGTAGCGCTGCCAAAGCTCCAGCGACTGTGGCTTACCGACGAAAGTGGCTGACCCTTCGGCCGCTTCCCTGGCAAGGGGCGTCTCGGCCAGCCGCCATTCGATCAACTCACGCGCAAGAGGTTCCAATTCGCCTGATGCGTCAGGGCGCGTTAGGCGCAGGATTGCGCCGTTTTGGGCGAGGTGCGGGTTGAATGCGAGGTCTTCGGCCCCTTCGGTCGGTTGCCTCCCGGCAACGATGTCGCGCAGGCCGGTCAACGCGGCACGAGACAAACCGCGCGGGCGTTCCATCTCGTGCAGCAGCCGACCATGGGTGGCAAAGGGCCGTACGGGGACTGCATCACCCATGTCGCGGACGAAGTCGAACCAACCACCATGGCCCGAAGCGCGAGGGTCGAAGCCATTGCGGAAGACTTCGACAGCCGTGGGACGGATGCCGCTCCGGTCCCGGAAGTCGATGTAAAAGGCTTCAAGCTCTGCCGTGCCTTCTTTCGGGCGAAGGAGAGTGCGCAGGATGTCGATGACCTGCAGCTCATAAGTGATCTCGCAGCCTTTCGGCATCTGGAACTCGCCGGCCTGCAACGCCTCCAACTTGGTCGAAATCGAACGATCTCCCGCGCCCGCCTGCAGAAGGGTGGCAACCTTGGTAAGAAAGCTGCGGTGGTTGCCGATGTAGTCGATCACCTGCAGCACCTTACCTTCGACGCGCCGCAGGCCGCGACCAAGCTGCTGTAGCCAGATGATCGCGCTTTCGGTTGGGCGCAGCATCAGGACGGTGCCGATTTCAGGCACGTCGACGCCTTCGTTGAACATGTCGACCGCGAACAGGATATCGATCTCGCCCCTACCCAGCGCGGCCAGAGAGCTTGCCCGCGGGGCCGAGCTTTGGCCCGAGTGGACGGCAACGGCCTTCAGCCCGGCCGAGCGGAAGTAATCCGCCATATAGTCGGCATGGCGCATCGAGCAGCAAAAGCCGATCGCGGGACCGCTTGCACGCTTGCGATGCTGTTCCAGCGCATTCAGTGCCCGCGCTTCCGTCGCCAGGGCGGCGTCAAGTGCGGTTGGATCGAATTGCCCAGACCGCCATGGGATCTGCGCATAGTCGACATCGTCCGGCACACCGAAATAGTGGAATGGCGACAGATGCCCCGCGTCGATCCCGCGAAACAGGTCGCATTGATATACAAGGTTTTCACCACATAGCCCCAGCAGGTCAGCACCGTCTGTCCGGTCTGGCGTAGCAGTCAGACCCAGAAGGAAACGGGGCGTGAAATGGGAGATCAGCTTCTGATAGGTGCTGGCGGCGGCGTGGTGGAACTCGTCCACGACGATGTAATCGAAATGGTCGGGGTCGAATTGGCGCAAGTGACCGATGCGGCCCAATGTCTGGACCGAGGCAAAGAGGATTTCCGCATCCGCCTCTTTCTCGGTGCCTGTGTAGCGGCCCAGCTTGGCCTCTGGTCGCACCTTCCGAAAGGCCGCCATTGCCTGCGTCAGGATCTCGTCGCGATGGGCCACGAAAAGGATGCGGCCGGCCTTGGCTCGGATCGTGTCGAAGGCGGCCAACCAAGTTTTGCCGAGGCCTGTCGCTAGCACGACCAAACCGGCGCGGTGGCCGTTCGATCGGCTCAGCGTTAGGGCCTCCAACGCTTCTTGCTGGATGGAATGCGGCTCTGGCGGTGGGCCTTCCTCGGCCACCACGCGGGCAGTGAACTCGGGCATCGGCCGCGTTCTGCGGCGATTGGCATAGGCGTCGATCCAGGCAGAAGTCAGGGGCTTAACCTCTGGGCGTGCCACCAGGTCTTCGAAAGCCGCGGCGACACTGTCAGCGGCATCTTCGGAATGCAGATTCCACTCTACCCCCTCGGTCAGCGCCGACTGCGAAAGGTTCGAGCTTCCGACAATCGCTGCCCCCCGCGCATCCGCAGCACGGAACAACCAGGCCTTTGGGTGAAAACTGAGACCGCCGGTTTCAAAAACGAACAGCTCCGCCCCTTCTAGGTCCAAAAGGCGCGCTAAAGCCGTTGGATCGGTCGTTTCAAGGTAATCGCCCACGACAATCCTCAGCCGACCACCCCGCGCCAGCATCTCACGGAACCAAGGCTCAAGGAGTGCCACACCGCTGTCCATTGCAAAGGCAATGGTGAGGTCGACAGACTTCGCTGTATCCAGTCTTTCAGCGAGCAAAGGCAAAAACGGGTCACGCCCCCCGGTCGTCAGACGCGACCCGGATCCTTCCCTGAGATGGAAATGGTCATGGGCCGATGAAGCGACAAAACCCGGAGTGCCGCGCCCTAGTGCTGCGCCCACCTCAGCCAGCATCGCCATCTGCTCCGGTCCGTTCAGCTCATCCCATGTCGCTACATGACGCGGCGCCGGGATCAACCCAGCCACTCGGCGCAAACAGATTGGGCAAGACACGCGTGGGTCAGACACGGAGATCCTTCAAACAAAAGACTACGGCATCATTGGACGGTATTGGATGAAACTTGTCCAGGCACTTGGTTTGTTTGAACAAATCGGTTGTGCGTCCGGTTTAGGCCGTTGGTGCCGCTGACAGGTCAAATCTACCTTTCCGGGAACAACCCAGGCATCCAGTCGCTCGCCAGCCTTGCTGGAAAGCTCAGCCGCAAAGGCGCGCGTTGGGTGTCTGATTTCAGCGCCCCCAATGCCAGCAGTTCGGCCGTGACCTTTCGCGCCTGACGGTCGCTGACGCCGAGAAGGCCGGGTAGTGCCCCGCGTTCGACCTCGCCGGACATCAGGGCTTCTCGCATGACGGTATCTGCGCCCTTGGCCAGCCTGCCTTTTGCCATCTCGGCTTTGCACCAGGTCATGATCCGTTCGCGCAGCCGTTGCGGTTGCATCAGGGTTTCCATGAAGCGGACTTGGTCGATGCAGGCTTCAAGGAAGAAGCTCGCGAATTCAGCCAGGCGTTGTTCGGAGAGGTTGCCTCGGCCGTCAGCGCCGCCGTGGCGGGGTTCGTCGGCGGCCATGAGGCGTTGCTTGTACTCGGCATCCCGGCGGGCCAGGCCTCGTGCCGCGGACCAGAGGCCATCGGAGCCGACGGTATCGCGCAGCATGGCGTGGGCGACCATGCGCGAGACGCGGCCGTTCAGGTCGATGAACGGGTGGACCCAGACAAGGCGATGGTGGGCGCAGGCTGTGGCAATGATCGCGCCGCTTCTGCCCTGCAGCCCATACATCTTGCGCATGTGCGCCAGAAGGCGCGGCACGGCTCCGGGGCTTGGCGCGACGTGCTTTCCGACTTGGACAAAGTCCGTGCGGAACTCGCCTGGGACAATTGGAAGCACCGTTCCGTCCGGTCTGCGCGCGACGAGCAAATCCGGGGGCAGGTTCTGGCAGAAGCGGCGGTGGATTTCGCGCAGGGTGTCCGGGGCAAGCGGGTGGTCGGTCAGGCCGCCGGTGTCGATCCAGCGCTGCACCTCGATGTGGGCGACGGCCTCAAGCTGCAGGTTCCGTTTCTCGGCGTCGGCGCTGAAATCCTTGTTTAGGGCGCGCTCGATGTCGATCGGGTGGGTGTTGTGGCCCTCGATGAGGTTCGAGTAGTAGCAGTTCATCGACCGAACGAGATCTGCGAGCGGCGCACGGATGCCTGCCGGCAGGGACGACCGCAGCGCTGAGGACTGGCTGGCGAGTTCGACGGCGAGGTCGTTCAGCTGCGCCCGATATTTTGACGCTTCTTCCGGGATTAGAGGCTCGACGATGGTGATCGCTTCACCCTTGTCTGCTATGGTGTCGGTCGACATGGCGCCTCTTGATGCAAGGATTGTTGGCCCTGTACGAGTTCCGGTTTAATTTCCGAGTTAGGCTCAGAGCCTAGCGCACTTAACGCCAATAAAATAGGGAAAAAATCTATAGCTTGATCTCAGGGAAGGCCCGATCTGTTCCGCTATAAGTTCCGCTTTAAGTTCCGTTTCCCGCTGCCTTAAAGCTCATGCCCCCAGTCCCGTTCCCTCAACGCCGCCTCAGCCGTTCTTCGGCGGCCTTCGCTTCCTTCAAGCTCTCGCTCAGCTGCCTGTCGATCGCCCCTAAGTTCGCGGCTTCGCTCAGCAAGCCACGCAAGGCCGTCATTGACTCGATCTGCAACTGAATGAGCAGCGCAACGCAGTCGGCCAAGCCATCCATCCTCAGCCCCATCCGGTTGGTCGAGCGCGCTTCCAAGGCGCGCAAGGCCTGTGCCGAGGTTTCGGAGGCTGTCGCCAACCGTTCGACGTAGCCAAGCAATTCGCGCTCCAGCGCTGTCAGGGGCGTCTGCATTCATTTCTCCTTTATCTGAATGCACAACGCCGATCTCTGATCGCTGATCGCGCATGTCTGAATGCTCGCCCGGGCCGGATCGGTCAGAAGGTAGGTCGTCCCGCCCTGGTCGATCCGCTGCAGGCCAAGGCGCGTCAGGTCCGACTTCGACAGCATCACGCTCCAGAACCAGCTCAGCACGAGCAGCGCCGTGATCGCGGCGGTCGCCGTCGCCAGCAGGATCGCGGGCGCCAAGGTCATCCAGCGCGTGATCCGGTGCTGAAAGCTCTGCATCGTGCCCGAGGTCGCGTGCAGAAACATGCGGGTATCGGCCTCGATTGTATCGCGCGCGTCTGTCGCAATGGCCGTCAAATCGCTCCTGAAGCTCTGCAGCTGGGATGCCATCAAGGCGGCGTTCTCGTGCCGCAGGGCCTCCAGATCCGCGTTCAGCCTCTCGCTGAGTCGCGGGGTCGGCTTTCCAGTCGTCATGGAAGATGTCTCCTTTCAGTCTCCAGCGCTCGCCCGTATCGGGGTCTTGCACGGTGAGGTATTCCTTGCCCGCGCGCGGGACGGTGAAGCCGACATCGGTCATCAGGGCGACCATGCTGGCGCGGTCGGTGATGGTGCCGACGGAAATCTCGTCGAGGATCCATGTATGGACCTCCTCGCGGGTCTTGGCGCGCTGCGGGGTTTCAAGGACAGGCTGCACCTCCTGCGCGCGGTGGGCGCCCATCGGGTCGGCCCAGCCGTGGGCCTTATTCATTAGGTCACGAAGGGAGTCGAAGGCGGTCTGATAGCCGGGCGGGGCGATGTTCAGGCTGCGGCCAGAGGACAGGTCGAGGCGCGGGGTGCAGAAGTGCAGCTCGACGCGGCCCTCGTGGCTGTGGCGGACCCAGAGGATGTCGAACTGTTCGGGGTCGAGGCCCGCGAAGGCGAGCTTTTCGAAGCCGTCCATGACCTCGGCCTGCTGTGCCTCGGTCGGGGCGTCGTCGGCGGTGAAGCTGATGACGCCGGCGCGGTAGGCCCAGGCGTGGGGGCTCGCGTCGATCAGCGCCTCGGTCCGTTCAGGGTTGCCGCGCAGGACCTCGGGGCGCGGGTCGCGGATCGTGTGCGTGGGCTGGCCAGCCGCATCGCGGATCAGGTCGCGGTTGGCATCGTAGGCCAACACCTGATCGGCGATCAGGTAGCCGACGGGGCCGGACCCGCGCCCCTGGCCGTTGGGGAAGAATTTGATCAGCATTCGCGGCCTTGGGCGAGGAGCTGGGCAAGCTGACGCTCCACGGACAGAAGGCGGCGCGCGACCTCGATGGCGTCGATCGTGGGCGTAAGGCCAGAGGCATGGGCGCGGTTCAGCCAGCGGGCAATCTGGTTGAGGTTGCCGCCGATGCGCCCGACGGCCAGCACCAGCGCCGGATCGATGCGCGGGGCGGGCTTGCGGCGGCGGGCGTCTGTGCGGCCAAGGGCTTCGCGCAGGAGGGTCGCCACCGGTACGCCCGCCGCTTCGGCCTTTTGACGAAGCTCGGCCTTCTCGGCCGCCGTGCAGCGGAACACAAGCGTGTCCGTCAGTGCGGGCTTTTCGCGGGCAGCGCCCGCGCCGGTGGGGTTCGAAGGGGAGGCTTGCCACCCCTCGCAAGGCCCCGCGTCAGAAGCGCCAGCGTATGACATGGGTCGCCTTGCTTCCTGCTCATCCTGCATGACGCTGCTCCATATGTCCGGCTTCCTTCCCGGCAAGACAGCGCAGCTGTTGCACCTGTTCCCGCCATTCCGTGCTTCCCCTCGGCGCGGGGCTTCGGGCCGGAACCCAGAAGCCGCGATGAGGGCCGTGCACCGCCAAGGGCAGGCTTCGGTCAAGCGTGGCCAACCCCTCCTGCGCCAGCCGATCGTTCCAGTCTCGCGCAAAGCAGATGCCCTGTGGAACGAAGACCAGATGTGTCGGTGAGGCTCTGCGGGCCGGTGCTGTGCCGGATTGCCCCTTCCCGGGCAAATCCGGCGCGGCAGCGGCCGTTCTTGGTTTGAGTTCTTTTTCTTTGTTCGGGGGGCGATCCTGTCCCCCTTTATCGGACAGATATGTCCCCTTGGGCGGACAGGACTGTCCCCCTTTCACCTGGGAAAGGGTGACGATCTTGTCCCCCTCCCGCCGCCGCCGCGTGGCGCGACGAAGGGCATCTTCGGTGGGGCGATAGCGCGAGGCATTGCCGCGATTGGTGCCGCGCACCACCGTCAGGTGGCGGGCCATCTCGGGCTTGTTCAGGGCGCGCTTCACCGACTTCGCATGCCGCCCGAGCGCCGTGCCGATCGTTTCGAAGGACGGGTGACATTCGCCGGTGTCATGGTCGGCATGGGTCAGCGCCAGATAGGCGGCGACGCGGAAGGCGTTGTCGTCGAGCGACTGGTCCAGGACGAGGTCGAGAAGGTACTGCAGCTTGACCTGGCAGAAGGGCAGAATGTCAGACATGCAGGCCCCCGGTGATTGCGCCGGAATCCGGGTTTGGGTATCCTGTCAGAACAGTGACTTCGAATGCGCCGTCGAGGTGGGTGGCCGCCCCCTCGACGGTTCTTCTTTGCCCCGGATCGCCCGAAAACCGGTTTGACAATCGCCCGTTAAGCGCTTGATTTCCCGTAGGGGGTTTGACAGGAAAACGCCACGCAACAGCTTGATTTCCCGCGCCGGTGGACGGCTTGAAAATCCGCGTGTCGCTGGTTCGATTCCGGCTCTGGGCACCACTTGAACTCCTCGTCAATCGCTGACTGTCGCGCCTATCCGGCGCTCCGTGGGTTTGCCTGCCACTCGGTTCGCAAGGCCGGAACGGCCCTGTGGCCGGC